>Ga0116145_1000024_pt1 | contig 163836 bp, 131 predicted proteins | sample AD_JPNHG1_MetaG_FD_89747 | JGI IMG/M metagenome (GOLD analysis project Ga0116145, IMG submission 89747) | Active sludge microbial communities of municipal wastewater-treating anaerobic digesters from Japan - AD_JPNHG1_MetaG | ecosystem: Engineered > Bioreactor > Anaerobic > Digestate | place... | reverse complement strand
GACAAAGACAACGCCGAAAATATGATGGCCCTGGGGGCCATATATCACAGCAGACTCTGGCAGGCATACTGGAAAGCCGAACGCAAGACAGGTTGAGCATGCCAGGATTTGGTCTCGCACACCTTGGAATCTTTATATGTTTCTATGCTTGAATTGCATCGCCCGTAGTGGTAGACTGCCCCCGTTCCGAATCGAAGGGATGTGCAGCGGAGTGAGCCATGGCAAACCTTTACGCCGGATGGATCGGCATCCTGCTCGGATGTCTCGCGGGGGCGATTACCGGCATGCCGCCGTCGTCGGTGAGGGCGAGGCCTGCTGGGCGACGCTGCTCGACGACGCCGCAAATGGCATGCTCAACGACATCTACGCCTCCGACGACAACGACTTCGACCTGGCCGACGCCCCCATGCCCGCATTCGAGATGTTGGACGTGCCGCGCTACAACCGCCTCACCGTCCAGACCAGCCGCGGCTGCCCGCATCGCTGCGAGTTCTGCGCCGCAAGCGTCATGCTCACCGGCCGTTACAAGCAGAAGCCCGTCTCGAAGGTCCTGGCGGAGATCGACCGCATCTGCACCATCTGGCAGCACCCCTTCATCGAGTTCGCCGACGACAACACCTTCGTCGACAAGGCCTACTGGAAGGAACTCCTGCCCGAATTAGCCAAGCGCCGCATCAAGTGGTTCGCTGAGACGGACCTTTCCGTCTGGAAGGATGAGTCGCTGCTGAGTGTCATGCGACAAAGCGGCTGTGCGCAACTGCTCATCGGTCTGGAAAGCCCCGTCGAGGCCGGCCTGGCAGGTCTCGACCTCCGCGGCGACTGGAAACACAAACACTTTGACGAATACACCGACGCCATCGCGACCATTCAAGGCCACGGCATCACCGTCAACGGCTGCTTCGTCATCGGCCTCGATGGCCATACAACATCCATCTTCGACGACGTCTTCGAGTTTGTCCGCGCCAGCGGCCTCTATGAAGTACAGGTCACCATCCAGACGCCCTTTCCCGGCACGCCCCTCTATGAGCGACTGCAATCCGAAGGTCGCCTCCTCGATCCTGCCGCATGGGCACGATGCACCCTTTTCGATGTGAACTACCGCCCCAAAGACATGACCATCGAACAGCTCACCGACGGCTTTCGACAATTGGTCGTCAGGCTCTACGGCGAAGAATTCACCCGCAGCCGCCGCGACAACTTCAAGAAAATACTGGCCCGCAGCCGCGCAAGGAAAGGAGACCTTCAATGAAGAACCGAGCCCTCATCGCACTGCTGTTTCTTGCCGCCGCGATCCTGATCATCTTCGCCCTGATGTTCCTTGCCGTCGCCGTACGCCCCGTCGCCAACAGGAATCTCATTCCCTACGGCAGCCTGCTGAAGGTCGCCTACTGCTCCGTCGTGTTCTTCTACTGGTTCACCGCCGGCCTGCCGCACATCTGGAAGCCTTTCGCACTCTTCGATCTGCTCTTTGCCGTAGCATTCGTCATGGCCGCATTGGCCCTCAGGCGAATCCGCGCACAGCAGGCGTCGTGACTCACATCAGCTTCCCGATACACTGCCGTAGGCTTCATCCTTGATGACCGACGGCGGCTTCTCGTCGAAGTTGTAGTACACGTGGATATCCTCCAGCTTGTTGAGCTGCTCCAGGATGTATCCGTCCGAGTGCCCTTCCATATAAAGCTCCAGGTAATTCACCGCGGTATCGTGCTCCAGCGCCACGTCGTTCAGCTTGCCGTACATCACGCCGCGGTTGAACGTCTGGCCGAAATACGGCAGCGAATTGCACGAGCTGTGAAACAGCCGGGCGTATTTCAGCTTCGACCGGTCGATCGACGACGGCCCCGCATAACAGAGCACCTTGCCCGCCGACGATGCCGTGCTGGTGTAGTGCGGCCGATGCCGGAAACTGTTGTCGGTATAGCACTCGCCCATGAACACGTGTACGTAGCCTTCCTCGATCTCCACGCTGCGGCCCCCCGGTCCGTACACCCGCAGCCGCACGCTGTATCGACCCGGCTGCTTGTAGGTGTGCAGCGGGTTCTTTTCCTGGCTGCTCTCGCCGTCGCCGAAATCCCAGTACCACCGGTCGATCTCGCCGCAGCTCTGGTCGTGGAATTGAACGGACATCGTCCCCATGCCCTGCAGCGTCGACGCATAGAATTGTGCCTGCGGCCGGCACTTGTCATCCACGACAATGCAGTTGACCTTTTCTTCGACGTCCTGCCGTCCGTCGGTGGTCGTAACCTTCAGCTTGACCGTGTAAACGCCCTTGGCGGTGTAAGTGTGGCTCGGGTCCTTCTCGGTGCTCGTCGTGCCGTCGCCGAAATCCCACTCCCAGCCGGCCACGTCCGCCGAACCATCGTAGGTGTAATGATGACTCCTGTTCTTGAAGGTCACGCGCATCGGCGCCGACCCCGACTGCTTGTCGACGCTGAACTCCGCACACAAAATCTTCTCGGCATCCGCCATGGGCCGCAGAATCATCTCATCGGCCGCGACATAACCGTTGGCCTTGGCGCTCAGCTCCACCGTCGCCAGCCCCGCGTTGAAGTAAAAAACACCCAATGAGTTTCGGCCCGCCGTCGTCCTCTGATCCGCATATACCGTGCTGGCGCCACCGGCGTGATGGATCGTGTACCGCGCGTTGCTGGCGTGCTCCGGCAGCGCAGGCCACGTCGCCATCACCCGGTACTGTCCACCGCGCTTGACAACCATACTCCACTTGGCCGACTTCTTGCCTGTGCTGTCGGGCCACTGGGAACAGTAATTATAGTTCATCGCGCGCTCTTCCTGCGGATGGCCCGGCTGATTATACTTCTTGATGACCCACTCCCCGATGCAGTCAAACCGGTTGTAGTATGGGCTCGTGTTTGTAAGGTAGCACGCCCGATCAACCGACGGATCTGGGCCCTGCCCGTCCGGCGAATACCAGGCGGCTGCGCCCGAATCCGGATACCGCTCGACGGGCTTGCCGTCCACCTCCACACGGTAGTACGTGGGATCGCCCGGAAGCTGGTACGTCAGGCAATAGTTGTACGGCGGATTGCCGCGCGGATCGCCAAAATCGTACGGCATCACGGCGCTCGTGCCGTCATGAAACTCCGGCTTCCAGTTGGGATAAGCCTGGCCGTATTTCATGCCGTCGATGCGGGCCGCCACCCAGTCCGTCGAATAATTAAACAGCCGCCCGCTGTCCACGCAGTCATAGTCATCTATCTGATGCGCCACGATCTCTTTGGAGTTGGCAAACAGCAGTCCGAAACCGTAATTGGCGTGACCGCCGATTATCATGTGCGAGTTATCCTCGTAGAGCGCATCCCTCAGTGCATCACCATTCTTCAGCAGGTAGACGTTGTAGGTCATAGCCGAACCCGCGGGCTTGTACGTCCAGCCGTACGACGTCTGCCTCGCCCCCATGGCCCACATCTTGTCCTTGATGTCCGTGCTGAGGTAATCGTTGCCGCCATAGCCGTCACAGACGTAGATGTTTTCCGTCGCGTGGGCCTTGACGTCGATGTAGCAATACTTCAGCTTCGTATCCGATCCTTCCTCGCCGATGGCCGTCAGCGTGACGCTGTGCGTACCCGGCTTCGTATACGTGTGCGTGGGGTTCTTTTCCGTGCTGGTGTGTCCGTCGCCGAAATCCCACTTCCAGCCCTGCACCTTGCCGCTGGTGTTATTGGTGAATTTCACCGTGAAGGGCGCCGGCCCCCGGTAATGGTCCGCCCAGAAGTCCGCCACCGGCGGGTTGAACTTCACGAACTTCACCGCGTCGGCGCACGACGTCACGTTCCCCGGCGCCGCCACAAGCGTCACGTCGTATTTTATGCCCCCCGTGAAAAGAAATTTGCCCAGGCTGTTCCACTTGCCGCCGTCGACGCGCTGGTTGACATACAGCTTTTTTATCCCCGCGTCGCTGTGGACCAGCACCTTGACGCGTTTTGCCCGCGAAGGCCATTCCGTCCACCACATCGAAACGATGTACTCGCCGTCCTCCGGGCAATCGAACGTCCAGGTGTACTGCCGTTGGTTGCCGCTGTACACCGAGGTCGTCCCGTACGACCCCGCCGCGCCGGATTCATACCAGCGACCCGTCGACTTCGTCCCTTCGTCGCCGTTGTCGATGATGATCTCTCCGGCCGCAAACACCGCTGTGCACAATATCAGGTTGGCGAGAATGACTGTGCCCATAAGCTTCTGACCTTGAATGTTCATTTGCGTCACTCCTGAAAATAAAATGCGACGTTCGGCCAGCCCCAAAAGGCTACCCCCAAGGATTTACCCGTTGCCGCATCGGCAGAAATGACCCGCCGCTTGCAAAAGAACCTCCGCTTTGACACGGCCCTGCCAACCGTTGTGGCCCCCAAAGCCATCGCAGGCGGCATTGTCGGCATCTTCCCGACGTTTGAGTCAAAGCGTAGACGCCCGATATCGTTCAACAGTGTCCGTACCGCCCGTGACTGGATTTGCCCGCACAGGGTCCCATACGTGTACATCACACATCGCCCGCAAGTCTGCCTGCATCCCCCCTATCGGACGCCCGGCGGCGCAATCGTCCCTTAACGTGCCCAACGATGCCCAAAAACCGCCGCCGCGCCGCACCACGTCAACTTACACGCCGTATCCTTCGAAAACTGAAGAACGGGGGACAATCACATGGACCTGAAGACCTACTATCGATCCGACGCCGTGCGGGCACGCATGACCGAGTTCCTCGGGGGACCGACCCTCGACCAGGCGACCTGCTACTTTCTCGCCCGCTGCCGCGACTACGACCATCTCGAGTTCTCAGCCCGGCAGCCCACCCAGCTCGACTTCTTCCTGGACAAAGAATGGGAAGTCTGCCGTTCGCTTTGGGACCGCCGCAGCCTTCTGGCGCATCTTGACATCGAATACGTCAACTTCGATTTCGCCGCCGAGCCATATCTCGACCCCATACGCACCTATGAAATACAGCAGCCCATCTACGACGGCATTGTCGATTTCCTCGCGCGCTTCAACATCCACCCGCTGCACCTGCTCAGCGGCCGCGGCCATCACTTCATCTGGCGAATCGGGCGACACTGCTGCGCATTCGACAGCCTGTCACACATCACCCGCCTGCCGCGGCAGCTCGAAGCCATGTACGACGAGCCGCTCGTTCCCCTCGGCGAAACCATCGAGCCCGAACTCGGCGCCGCGTTCGAAGGTCTGAGCCTGGTCATGGAATACCTTGCACGCTGCGTATGGAAGGAAGTCGCCTCGCGCACCTCCGTGCCCGTGCAGTTCGCCGACCTGCCAACCATGCCCCAGCAGCGCGGACGCGAGGCAATCTCCATCGACATCACCGAATACGGCGACCCACTGTACACGCGAGTCATCCGCGTGCCGTTCAGCGCCTATCTGAAGCCCTGGCGCAACGGAACCATGGCCAACCACCTCCGCGGCCGGATCCCTCTGATGTTCGCTGTCCCTTCCGACCGGGACGACCTGTACGACAACATCGAGGCCATGCGCGATATCGACAAGGCGGCCCAACTCGCCGAACGAACTCACACCATGATCCCCGACGCCTCCGACGCCATGGAGGCCCTTATCGAAGCGTACATCCGTTCCGACACCGCCCGCTTTCATGCGTGGTTTTACCTGCAGGATCACGAGCCGAGATCGCGATGGCCCGAGACATACGACCGCTTCTGGCCCGACGACCCCAACGTGCGCCACATCCTGGCCCACCCCAACGACCTGCTGCTCAAGCCGGAATGCATCCGCCAGGTCGTCATCACGCTGTGCCGTCTCGGGTGGCATCCGCGGCATATCGCCGGCCTCATCCGCTCCAAGTACGAACGCGATTACGGCTGGCTCAATAAATGGTTTAAGTATGACGCCGGCAAACGCGCCGACTTCTACACGCGCCTCTTCGCCGGCTCCGTAGTCCTCGGCGGCGACATCGGAACCGACAGCAGCAGCGTCGCCGCCGCAAGGCAGGTAATGACGTTCTCAATCTGAACCGCAGGGCAGGCCATGCCTTGCCTGACGAATTGAAGGCCTGGTACCTTTTTCTGAAAGGGCGAACACATGGGCGACTGGCCCATCGGCATCTCGACGGGATGTTTCTACCACACCCCGATCTTCGACTGCCTGGAGTTTCTGATCGCCAACGGCTTCTGCATGCTTGAGATCTGCTCCTCGCCCCACCACCTCCACTATCACGACCAGGAAGCCGTCCGCCGCGCGGCCCGCCTGATAGAAAAACTCGGCATGGAAGCTTACTCCTTTCACGCGCCATTCAGCCGCGACATCGACATCACCTCCCCCGACGACGCCAAACGCAACCACTCACGCGCCGAGGTCTTCGCCGCCGCCGAGGCCGCCGCCATCCTCAACGTCCGCTACTTCGTCTTCCACGCCGGACCCGAAGAATCCTTCGTCTGCCCGCCGCGCGAACGCCTCCAGCGCATGGAGCATGCCGCACGCACCGTATCCGAAATCGCCGAACACTGCCGCCGACTCCACATCGGCTTCGTGCTGGAGAACATGCTGGGCCACCTCTTTCTCGGCCGCATCGAAGACATGCTCTGGATCTTCGGCGCCGCCGACACCGTCAATGTAGGCGCCTGCGTCGACACAGGCCACGCCTACCTCGCAGGCGCCCTTCACCAGGTCATGCATAAGCTCAGCGGCCACCTCAAGGTCATCCACGCCAACGACAACAACGGCATCGAGGACGATCATCTGCCGCCCGGCCAGGGGAAAATCGACTGGTACGACACACTCATGAAACTCAACACCATCGGTTTCAACGGCGCCTTCATTCTCGAACTCAGCGGCGAAGGTAACCGCCCGCCCACCGTCGTTCTCGAAGACGCACGCCGAGCCCGCTTCCTCCTCCGCAGGATCTCCCGCGACATCGCACTGTCCAATCCGCCCACCGCGGTCTCCGGCCGCCGCGAACCTCAGCAGCACGACTGACCCCCCCGCCACAAAAGTAAGAAAAGTAAAGCAGTAATCTATTTCGCGAGACGGCGCGCAACACCGGACTGCTCAGTCTCGGGAATTCCTCGCGATGCGTGCCAGACTCTCAGAATACAGATCGCAGCTTTGTTTTCGTCTACCTGATAAAGGATGCGATAAGGACTCAAGATGCATTCACGTATCAATTCATCATCCTTCTCAGGTACCGCCCTGTTGGAAAACGGAAGCCGGCTTGCTGCATCGATACGAGATAGAAGACGCTCGCCCAGGTGAGCTGCAGCGCCGGGGTTGTCCATGGCAATGTACCGGACAATCTCTTTGAGATCTTCCGTGGCGGTTTCTGACCAGACTATCCGGAAAGCCATTGTTTGAGACTTTCCTTGACTTCCTCATGGGGAACGATCCGCCCGGCCTTGATATCATCCAGCCCCCTCTCGATTGCAGCCAGAAATCGGATCCGTTCTTCGATTTCAGCCCAGCCCGCACTGTCCGGCAGTTCCTGAATCGTCGTGATGGCCTTTTCTTTGTTGGTCATGGCTCAAGTATACCACTTCTTCGAGACGACAGCAAGCCAGCCCCTTTTTACGTGGGTGCACAAGCAGCGCCTGCCTTCATTTCGGCCGCTCTGCAGATATGAATTATTATTACGAGCCCCACTCGTGTTCTCTGCTGCTGATGAGATCGTAGACCTCTTCAGCGCTCTTGGCCTGTTCCAGCTTGCTCTTGAAGCTTTCATCCAACATGAGCCGGCTGATCCGCGCCAGGGCCTGAATGTGCGGGCCGGTCCGGTCCGTGGGCGAGGCCAACAGGACGACAATCCGAACCGGGCGATTATCGATGGAATCGAAGTCGATGGGCACGCCGGTGATCCCGACCGCCATGACAAGTTCCTTCACGCCAGAGCACTTGCCGTGCGGGATGGCGATACCGGAACCGATACCCGTGCTGCGCGTCTGCTCCCGCATCAGCACCGACTCCAGCACGACGTTGCGATCGAGCAGAAAACCGTTGGCGTTCAAAAGGTCCACCAGTTCCGTAATAACCGAATCCTTGTCCGTGCCGGTCAGCGGCACCTTCACACACGTCGGCTGCAGTATCTGCGTCAGGATCATGCCTCTTATCCCGTTTAAGAACCCGGAAACGAATAATTTACGAATCCTTTACTATAGCAGGTCGCTCGGCGGCCTGCAACCCCGCACGCGAAGATTTTCCCCTCTCCGCGCGTGCCGCGGGGCTACAGCGGCTTTACGACCCCTGTAGCCCCGTATACGGATTTCGGCGATCTGACGGCCGGTCGATCACGTCGCGGAGGCCAACTGCATTTCCTCGGCCGCCTTGACCATCCCCGCAGGCTCGGGTGCTGCCGTCACCTCGGGCGTCACCTTGCGGCGGCGCTTGATCGTGCGTTTCGGTCTGGGCAGGTCCGTTTCCTGGACCGTGGCCAGCCGCACGGCCTCGGCGGCCGTAGACGCGTACATATCGGCGCCGATTTCCTCCCACAGCCCTTCGGCACGGTCGAAAATGCCGCCCGAAAGCATCACCTTCATATTCGGACAGGCGTTGACTGACTTGATCTTGTCGACCAGAGCCCTGATCGACGGCGCCTCCTTGGCCGTCACACCATACAGCAGCAGGATATCAGGACGCCACGAATGCACAAACGAGAGGATATCGTCGTTGTTGACGCTGCTGCCTAAGAATCGCGACTCCCAGCCCTCGCTCTCGAACAGATCAGTGATCATCTGCGCCCCTAACTCGCCCTGCTCGGCGCTTGTCGAGCAGACGACAATCCGCTTGGCCACTGAGGCCTTGCGCGGAAGCTTGTTCTGAAGCTGATCGACGATCGTACGGTTTATGCGGGTCGCAAAGGCCTCCTGGGCCGAGTCGATAATGTCGTTCTGGTAAAGCTGATCGACTTCGACCATGATCGGCCAGATAATATCCATGTAGACAGCGTTGGCGGGCACACCGCTCTTGAGCGTCTCTTCGATGATGGCTCGGCATCCGGCCCGGTCGCCTGCGAGCAGTCTGGACAGATAACGTTCGAGGACATACTTCTTTGCCATGTTGATCCCTGTTTCCGATAACTCGTTGTTCTGCCCCTCGCCTCGGCGACACCGCTGCGCCACATTAAGACAGGCAAGTTGGGCAACTTTGATAAATAAGCTATCGGGAGCGAGTCAAAAAAAACTTGAGTGAAAATAGGCAAGCTGGGATTCATGGGGAAACTTTTTTACTATGACGACAGCACACGACAGCCATTTCCGCCTCCAAATCGCAAACTGTCACTCGACCGACCGGTAAAAGCGTCTCCCTATGCTCCAGGGCCCTTGCCGGCCGTCAGCTTCGCCCGCCGAAGTATTTGCACAGACCCTATTTACAGCATGCCTTTTGCTCAAATTGAACCCCTGTCAGGCCGATATCATTGTGGCAGTTTCCACGCGCGACACGAATACGGCAAGCGCGCCGCCAGACCGCGACAGCCGCGGGCCTTTCCGCAGAAACCGGCCGGTACTACAGTATGATTGAGGCCATAGGCGAAAAGACTATTGAAAGCATCGTCAACACGGGGCGGTTCGCCCGCTTCATGGGCAGGGCCCTGAACCAATCCGCCGTCAGCATCCTCCAGCCCCGCTGCTACAGCCTCATCTGGACACAGATGTTCACAATCGGCGTCCGCAGCGTACCCGTCATCATGGTTACAGGAGCCTTTGTCGGCATGGTCCTGGCCGTACAGGCATACGACCAGCTTGCCGGCATGGGCCTTGAAGAGCGCCTTGGCGTACTCATCAACATCGCCGTCGTCAAGGAACTCGGACCGGTTCTGGCCGCCGTCATGTTGGCCGGACGGGTCGGTGGAGCACTCACCGCAGAACTGGGAACCATGAACGTCACCGAACAGATCGCCGCCGTGCAGAGCATGGGCACCGACCCCATCAAGTACCTCGTCTCGCCCCGTTTCCTCGCCTGCCTGATCCTCACACCCTTCCTTATCGTCTATGCCGATCTGCTGGGTATCCTGGGCGGATACTTCGTCAGCGTCATCCAACTCGACATCAACAGCCGCGCATACTGGGACTTCAGCGCCCAGGGTGTAGCCCTTTGGGACCTCTCCACCGGTATCCTCAAGGGCTTCTTCTTCGGCGGTGCAATCGCCATGATCAGTTGTTACAAGGGTTTCACCTGCCGCGAGGGGGCACAGGGCGTCGGCGAGGCCTGCACCGAGGCGTTCGTGGGCAGCTTTATCACAATTCTTGCGCTGAATTTCATCTTTGCAGTGGTGATGAAGGCGATCTACAGCACCTTCTGGCCCGTACAGTCTCTTTTATGAGGAAGCCCCGTGGCAAAGCAGGTTAACAAAGACGACGGCATCATCGTGGTGCGCAACCTCGTCAAGACCTTCAACGGCCGCGAGGTGCTCAAGAATATCTCCCTCGCCTTCGAAAAGGGAAAGACCACCGCCATCATCGGCCCCAGCGGCTGCGGAAAGACGGTCCTCATGAAGCACCTCATCGTGCTGGAGCGCCCGACCTCCGGCGAAGTCTATTTCAAGGGCCAGCGAGTCGACGAACTCAGCGAGCGCCAGCTCGCCCCCATCCGGACACAATTCGGCTTCTGCTTCCAGATGGGCGCTCTCTTCGACAGCCTCACCGTCTACGAAAACATCATCTTCCCCATCCGCCAGCATCAGAAGATCCGCAACTGGCGCGCCATCGACGAACTGGTCAAGCAGAAACTCGCCGTCGTCGGCATGGACGGCTATCAGCAGCACTACCCCGCCTCCCTTTCCGGCGGACAGCAGAAACGCGTCGCACTGGCCCGCGCAATCGCCCTCAACCCCGAAGTCATCCTCTACGACGAGCCGACAACGGGCCTGGACCCCATCCGCTCCGACGTAATCAACGAACTGATCCTGAAGCTCCAGCGAGAACTCAAGGTCACCAGCATTGTCGTCACGCATGACATGAAAAGCGCCTACAAGATCGGCGACCGCATCATCATGCTGCACGAAGGCAAGGTCATCGCCGACGGCGACGCCGGCCACATCCGAAACCATCCGCACTCCGTCGTCCAGCAGTTCATCCACGGCCAGGTCGGAGAAGCCGACCTCGCCGCCCTCCGCCTGGGCGGCACGCGATTCACCCCCCAGTACAACCCCGAAGACTTCCAGTAACCCAACCGCCGGCAGTCACCTGTTTTCCCGGTGCGCCTGCCGGTCAGGCACGTACGCCCGCACGTTCATTCATCGCCCGCCAACGAAAAAGGGCGGCCTTCAGGACCGCCCTTGCAACTTCACTCTGTCGCCCCGCCTCAGACCGTGCTGGACGACTCCCAAAGGATCAGGCCCAGCTCGTAAGGCTCCACGAGATCCGCATGCTTGGGCATCACGCGGATCGCAAAGCCGTGCTGCCCCGAACTGCGGCACGGAATCGCGCCCTGGAACGTGCAGACATGCTCCACCTCGTTGCACTCCGCCACGTCCATCCGCACCACTTCGCCGTTGCTGATATTACCCGCCGAGTCCACCTTGCCGTGGTAAATCTCCACCGCAACGTCGTCCGGGCTCAGCCGCCCCATCCTGACCTCCGCCACGACACGCAGGTGAGCCCCTACCTCCAACTGCGGCTCGCGCACGTCCAGGTGCGTAACCTTGCCGTCCTCGGCGACCTCCACGTCCACCTTCTGTATCGCCAGGTCGTCCCAGGTGTTCCGCAGGTTGGACTTCCACGTCGACAGCGCCCGCACGCGGGCCATCGCCTCGGCCGTGAGATACCGCCACCGCGCCGCCGCCGGGTTGTAAAACTTCCGCGTGTACTCCGCAACCATTCGGCTCGTATTGAACCGCGGTGCACACCACTTGATCGTATTCTTCATCCGGTGAATCCACCGACGCGGCAGCCGGTCCCTCGACTGCGAGTAGAACAGCGGAACAACCTCGTTCTCCAACAGGTTGAAGATCGCCTGCGACTCCACCTTGTCCTGGTACTCGGTGTCATCGTATTCCTCGCCTGCACCGATAATCCAGCCGCCCTCCGGCGTATACCCTTCGACCCACCAGCCGTCGAGAATACTCATGTTGAGAACCCCGTTCATGGCCGCCTTCATGCCGCTGGTCCCGCTGGCCTCCATCGGCCGCCGCGGATTGTTCAGCCACACGTCCACGCCCTGAACAAGGTAGCGCGCCACGTCGATATCGTAATCCTCCAGGAACACTATCCGCCGACGAACGTTCTGCTGCTTGGCGAAATGCACCACCTCACGGATGATCTCCTTGCCGGCGTTGTCCTTCGGATGCGCCTTGCCCGCGAAGATAAACTGCACAGGCCTCTCCATATCGGTCAACAGCTTGGTCAGTCGCTCCGGGTCTTTGAACAGCAGGTTGCCGCGTTTATACGTGGCGAACCGCCGCGCAAAGCCGATCGTCAGCGCCTCGGGATCCAGCACCTCCTCCGCCCAACCCAACTCCGTATGGAACGCCCCGCGACGCTGCATCTGCAGCTTCAGCCGCCGCCGCGCAAAGCCGATCAGACGCTCCTTGCACCGCTGGTGAATCCGCCACAGTTCCTCATCCGGCACCTGGTCCAGGTGGTGCCACATCGACTTGTCCACCACCTCGTCCGCCCAGCGCGAACCGAGGTAACGCTCGAACAGGCTGTTCATCTCGGTGCTCAGCCACGTCTTGGCGTGCACGCCGTTGGTGATCGACTTGATGGGGATCTCCTCCCTCGGCAGGTCCGGCCACAGCTTGGCCCATATCTTCCGCGAGACCTCACCGTGAAGCTGGCTGACCCCGTTGCGATAGCTGCTCATGCGAATCGCCAGCACCGGCATCTTGAACGCCTCGTTCTCGTCGTCCGGGTTGATCCGTCCAAGCCCCAGGAACTGCTTGCGGTTGATCCCCAACTTCCCGAAGTAGTGCCCGAAGTACTTGTCCATCATCTCCGGCTTGAACTCGTCGCTGCCGGCCGCCACCGGCGTGTGCACCGTAAACACGTTGCTCGCCCGCGCCGCCTCAACGGCCTCCTCGAACGTCATGCCCCTGCTGCTCCGCAGCCGCCGCACGCGCTCCAGCGCCATAAACGCCGCGTGTCCCTCGTTCATGTGGCACACCGTCGGCTCGATCCCCATCGCCAGAAGCGCCTTCATCCCGCCGATGCCAAGGATGATCTCCTGGCAGATTCGCATCTCGTTGTCCCCCCCGTACAGAGCCTGCGTGATGATCCGGTCCTCCGGCGCGTTCTTCGGCAGGTTCGTATCCAGCAGATACAGCACCGTCCGACCGATCGTCGTCTGCCAGACCTGCACCTGTACGTTGCGCCCCGGAAACTGCACGCTGATCGACAGCGGACGCCGACCGCGCTTGCGCACAAGCTCCACGGGCATATTATGAAAATCGTTGTCGATGTAATGCTCCTGCTGCCAGCCGTCGGTATTCAGGTACTGCCGGAAGTAACCCTTCTGATACATGAGCCCCACACCAACCAGCGGCACGCCCAAGTCCGACGAACTCTTCAGATGATCGCCCGCCAGGACCCCCAGGCCGCCCGAGTAGATCGGCATGCACTCGTGAATCCCGAACTCCGCGCTGAAATACGCGATCACCGGCTTGGTCGTCTTGGCGTAAACCTTGTCATACCACGTCGGCGCGTTGAGCGACTCCTGCAGCTTCTCCATCGCCTGCTGAAGCTGATACAGGAACCCTTCGTTCTCAGCAAGGTCCTCCAGCCGCGCCTGCGAGACGGTCCCCAATAGCTTCACCGGGTTATGCCCGCACTCTTCCCAGAGATTGTTGTCAATCCGCTTGAAAAGATCTATGAATTCGCCGTTGTACGTCCAGAAGAGATTATTCGCGACAACGCGCAGATTCTCCAGGGGCTTCGGCAGTGTCGGTTTTACAACAAAGGTTCGAACCGTTCGCATCCAAAATCTTCCTTAAATGTGCCCAAAGGTTAACTGTCGACAGAGTCCGAGACATAATAAGAGTTTTATCGGTAATTGCCGGGTGAGCCTTGATACCAAAAACCGCCTTAGCGCGGTTGAAATCAACAGTCCTGTCCGCCCCTACGCAGAACCCCGCCAGTCTGTTCTCCCCCCTTTGTTATAGGACAACAGCCCCCAAAACCAGGGACAGCCGCCACTAAATCGCTGTCAGGCTTCGGTTTAGCGCACTCAAAGTCTCTCTGCAAACGCCGGCGGGCGCCAGAGTTAAGCGCTTTCTCCGTACGTTCCGCAGCCTTTGCGCCGCAAAGGCGGGAACGTCCCGGCCTGCTCCCCCGAACACTTGGCGACAATCTGCGCCGACAATACCAGTGCACACCCCATTCTCACCGCCCGTAAAGACCCGGACGGCGATTCACCCTCATATTGGGCCTGTTCATGTTCCGCATGTTAAGCATGCCCATGTTGCCGAACATCCCGCTGTTTCCAAACAGGCCCATGTTCCCAAACCCCATGTTGCCGTATCCACCGCCATACCCACCATACCCGCCGTACCCGCCATATCCGCCATACCCGCCGCCGTACAGTGCCGACAGCCCCGCCGGCGCCGCCAACAATTCCCCGGCATCGTACGTCCGCGTCACCCGCCGATCGCCCAGGCCCATCGCCTTGCTGGCAATCGTGACCACGCCCCCTTCCACTACGTACTCCAGCTCTTCACCCTTGGAACTTACACTCATCAGCACCAGCTTCAGCGCCTGCCCTAAGGTCGTAGTGCTCAGGCCCTCGATCCCCACCGGAGTCGTCCGTTCAATAAACGCGTTCTCCTCGATATCTTTCCACATGACCACCATCGGCAGCGGCGGCTCCACCGCGTTCCGAATAATCTCCAGCGCCTCCTCGAACGTCGTGTCCTCACGAATCATCGAAATGTTCGTCGTCCCCGCAAGCACCGTCTTCGCATCCCGCCCCGCGTTAGGCCGAACCGTCTGCGGCCGCTCCTTCGCCGCCGCTGACGCACTCACCGCCGCCGGCCGCGGCGGTACCGCTTTGACTGCAGGCGCTGCCGGCGCCGCCGGTGTCTGGCGCTTGGCAGCACCCTTTTCCACTAACGTGTCCGCCAATGACTTGCCATCCACCTCCACATCCGCCTCTACGCGAAAATAGTTCCGCATCCGTACATGTTTCAGAATAATCCGCCCCGCGTTCGACAGATCCGCCGCCACGGCATCCTCAACATCCTTCACGTTGGCCGGCTCTTCCGCCGGCAGGATCCCTCGCGTCTGTACCCGCACCTGCACCCCCTCCAAGCGCGGCGCATCGTCCACCTTGCAGATGAAAGTCCCGTTGCCGCAATAGCGCACCACGTCCAACACACGGCACTGGTCAATCGTCGAATCGCTCCCCAGAACCCCCGCACTCAGCATGCACAGCACGCAAATCAAGCCGCTCCCTGCCATGATCGTCCCCTTTCGATTTAGACAGAATTGTCTAATTATATTATCACCCCGAACCAGGCAATTGCAAACGCTTTAACAAAAAAATCCGCCGCCCCCGTGTAGGGTGGGATTCTACCCCACCTTCGCAGTAACTCGCAGCCTGGTGGGGTGGCGTTTTACCCCACCTTGCCAGCAGCTCGCAGCGTGGGTAGGGTGGGGTCTTACCCCACCTTCTGAAGCATACGGTGGGATTCCACCAACGAAACCCCGTCATATATCCAACGCCGGAGTGCCACCGTCAAACGCGCGCCCACGACATACCTGCCCCCCAGTCTATAAAAAAGATTAGGACGCCCCCCTCCGCCGGAGTACCACGCGTTTGGCGGTGCTCCATACCAACACAACAGTCCGCAGACTGGCCCACAAACGTATCGAACGGCATTATTCGCCACCGACCAGCGCTATCTCGTAGATCGCCGGCCACAACTTCCCCGTCACAAACAGCCGCTTGCCCGCCGCGTCGTAGGCGATGCCGTTGGGAATCTGCTCCGCCGCGTCCCGGCCAGCCGGTTCATACACCCCCGTCAGGTCGATCCATCCCACAACCGCCCCCGTCTCCGGCGAGATCATCGCCACCCGCCACTCCATCCACACGTTCGCATAGATCACCCCATCCACCCACTCCAGTTCATTAAGCCCCTTCACAGGTCCGGCCTCATCGCGCACGTCCACCCCGCCGATCTCCGCAAACGTCTCACCATCCAGAAAACGCAGCCGCGCAGTCCCATCACTCATAATCCAGCGCGTCCCGTCCCACGCAATGCCCCACCCTTCGCCGTCGTACTCAAACTCCCCCACCCGCTCAAACGTCTCCTTGTCGTACACAAACCCAACCCCCTCCTGCCAAGTTAACTGGACGATCCGCTGCCCGTCGGTCGCAACACCCTCCCCGAAGTAATCCTCCCCCAACTCCAGCCCCATCAGCACCGCACCCGTCCGCAGCCCGACCCGCCGCAGCGACGACGCACCATACAATCCCGTCCCCTCGTACAGCATGCCGCCGTCAAATACCAACCCCTGCGTAAACGCCTCCGGATCATGCGGATACCGCTGCACCACCCTGCACCGATACACCGGCACGCCTGCCCCCGCCGCCGGCGCCCTCTCGCACCCCGCGCAAAGAACCCCTACCCCCGCCATCACCACGAAACCCCAAAACCAGGGCCAGCCGCCCTTCTTCGCCGCCATCATTACCTCAAGAAAACGACCAGCCGCCCGCTTTTAGCCAATCCACTTCGCCTTGCATTTACCCATTCCGCCTCGTCGGCGACCTGCTCCCCCCACAGCAAGTATATGACAACTCACAACCAAAGTGAACCCCCGCGCGCAAAATGCACCGTCCAACCCCGCTGCCGCCGCCAAACGCCTCCCTCGGTTCGCTGCGTCCCCCGCGCCGCCCGACGGCTCCAGGCGTCTGCCGTGCCGCGTGCCAACCCAGAGCGCCCGCCCTACCGCGCCGCGCACTCCACCCCTGACGGCACAAAGTACAGACTAAGCTTCATCCGCCGCACATACATCCCTAACGTATCCTCCAGGTCCCGCCACGCCGGCCGCTCCCCAAGACGCACCTCCTCCCCCTTCTGAACGGTCCGCGTCACCACGATCCGCCGCGTCCTCTCCTCCACCCAGAACACCGTCCCGTCCGCCGGTGCAACATACCGAACCTCGAACCCCCCGCCCACAAGAAACTGCCGCTCCGGAATCCCGCACTTGGTGAAGTCTCCCTCCGTCCGGTGCACCTGCCGCCCGCACCCAACCACCCCCACAGCCGCCAGCCACCCCACCACAAAGATAACCCACCGCATCCCCGTCCGCATCTTCGCCCCCCTTGATTACTGACCTGTAATTGCCTCACCCTCTTCATCGACCCAAACGCACCCCCAGCCCACGTCCTTTTCAACAGCCGCCTCGGACCCTCCGTGCTTGACTCCAGGCCGGCGGCGATTTAGAATGGGCCTATGGCCCGCCGTAGCCCAGGGCTTGCAGGGTCTAACCTTAATTCACTTGCCATGAATCAACAGAGCATCTGGACAGATGAAGAAGAGGCGCTGATCGGCACGGTGTTGGAACGCCTGGTTTCAGAAGACCGGGCGGACGATTGCCAGGTGATGCGAAAGAACCTCGCTGCCCTGGAATGTCAGTTTGACGCCTTATCGCTCTACCCGTGCATCGCGGAGTGCAGCCGGATATCCGGTTCCGAGAGAAACATCGATACGCTTGTCGCCGCCCTGGGAAACAAATACCCCGACGAAGATGTGTTTGTCGTGCCGACAAAGGCACTTCTCGGAAGATGCTTTGAAGTCAGCCGGATCAACCTGCTTTACATGGTCGGCCATCTCGTGCCGCCCTCCGACGCGGCTTCCGCTGCGATCCGGGATGAAGCATTCCGCTATATCATGAAACACATGCTGGACGTCATGACTGAAGATGTCCTGCTGCAGATCCTCGGCGATCCGATGCAGAACGACGCCAAAGGCCCGGCCGCCAACGTCCTTGCGCAAATCTGGGAAAAACGCGCCTCGGCGCAAAGGCACGCGTTCAGCCCGGAATTGAACAATATGTGGCTCATTCGCCGCAACGTCATTCCCGTGTTCGGAACACTTGCCGGCACCCACGAGTATATTTCGCTCTATCAGGATGTCGACGGCGTCTGCCGCGACTACATTATGCGGGCGACACAATACGACGAGGAAGCCGCTGCCCTTGAAGAATTCCTCTTCGGGCTGCCGTTCGAAGAGCTGGAAATTGTAAAGAGCGGCCTGCTTCGCTCGAAGAAGCCGTGCGCCAATCGTGAAGATATCGTGAGGATTCTCGGAAAAGACTCCATCTACCTCAGCAGCAAGGCCGAAGATCCGCTGGAGATCTATCGTTTCTTCAATTACCGGCGGAAATGCGCCATGTCCAGACGGTACACCCAAAGCAATGGCCCGGTCTGCACCTTTGAGGAGAACTTCATGCGGTACCTCCTGCTGAAAAACGCCCTCTGATCGTACCGCGCCAATAATGGCAAGGAATGCCTTGCCCTGAAACAGAGACAGTCACCGTCCCCCGCAACCTCGCCGCCCTTGACCAGGACAAACACCGGCCCTCCCGCTGTCTTATCGATCAACCGCACCCCCTGCCGGCACATCACCGCTGCTCACTCCCCCAACCACCCCTCCGCCAGAATCGCCAGGTCCCCGACATCCACCGCCCCCGACCGATCTGCGTCCGCGCACCCACAGTATCCGTTGCCCTCACCGCATCCCGTCGCCCCCCACTGCCCCGCCATCACGGCAAAATCCGCCATATCCACGTCGCCGTCCATCCCACAGTCGCCCGCCTTCACCAGCGCCGCCAACCACGCCTCCGTCTGCCCACCCGCATTAATCCCCCGCCCCACCAGGTACACACCATCGCTGGACATGCCCGTCACATCCGTCAGCGTCCAGCCGCCCAGGTCCAGCCCATACTCCGCCTCCAACACCTCGCGCAACACCCGCATCCCGTTCGCCTCATCCCAGATAAACGGCACATATCCGCCCGTACTGTTGTACCCCGTCCCGACAATCACCCGTCCGTCGCCGCTTGTTGCCTTTGCCGCCAGACCCACAAACGTATAGCCCGGTATCGTTCCCAGGTCCCTCATCCCATCCTCCTCGGTCCAGCGAAACGCAACCTTGCCCGCCTCTCCCTTGCTCTCTCCCACAACCACCGCCCCGTCTCCCGACACCGCATACGCAACGCTCGAAAAATCCCCGCCCGGCAGGCCGCCCAATCCAACCATCCCACCGGCCGCCGTCCACCGAAACGCCTGATACCCCTGCTCATTTGACAAACAATACCCAACCACCGTCTCCCCGTCCGCCGAAGCGCCATACGCATAGCTCTGCGATCCCTCCCCGTACAGACTGCCCAGACCGACCGCACCCGTGGCCGCCGTCCACCGGAACGCCTGCATGATCCCGTCGATCACCGCATACCCGACGATCACCGACCCATCCGCCGAAACGCCCGTCGCCCGCCCCGTCCCAGCGGCCAGACTGTGAAATACACCCCCCGCATCCCACCAGCACGGCCGTCCCCTCTCCATCTGCACGGAACTCTCCCCCACCACCACCGCACCGTCCGCACTCACCCCGTACGCACACGCATAACTCATCAAACCCGCACCCGGATGCTGCACGGCCGCCATCCCCGCCGCCTCTGTCCACCGAAACCCGCGAAAAAACCAGAACGGCATCCCCGGCTCTACATAGTCAACATGATGACAGCTCCGCCCAGCAACCACCGCCCCATCCCCCGAAACGCCGTAAGCCTCACTGTAATAAGCCCCGCCCGCAATATCCCCCAACCCCCGAAAGAACCCCTCGCCGCCGAACGCCCGCCCGGTCCCGACACAATCCTCCACCACAACGGTAAACTGCTCGCCACTCTTGTCCGTCAGGTCGAAGAAGAACCCCCCATCCCCGCCGCACACATAAAGATTCTGCAGCCGCCACCGGTCCCAGACAATGCTCGAAAACGTTTCCTGATTATTCCCGTGCGGCCAGTGCTTGTCCGACGACCGGATCGGCCCCCACCAGTCCCAGCTCTTAAACCCCTTCTCCGGATCGCCCGAATCGATGATCACCCAACCCGTCGCCCCGGAGCCAAGCTTGCCGTCAAAATCCCCGACGAGCGTATTGCAATTCCCCGCGGCACCCTTGAAAGCCGGCGCCAGATTCGCCTCCACATACCGCCCCGGCCGAACAACCACCCGCCACCCCCCGCCGCCATCCCCCATGGCATCCAGCCCCGCCTGAATCGTACGATACGCCGTCGGCCACGTCCGCCCATCCGACCCATCTCCCAAAGGAGAAACATAAATCACCCCCGCCCCTGCCCCAGCGCCGAGGCCGAAAACTGCCAACGCAATTGACATGATCTTCATCTTGTCAGTACTCACTTTCTCTCCCATCTGCACCACTTTGTATTGCTGTCGGCTTCTGGTACACCCGCACGTAATCCACCTCGAACCTCGCCGGAAACTCCGTCCCCGACGGATCGCCCCCCTGCGTCCCCCCGATCGCCAGGTTCAGCAGCATGTAATGCGGCTCGTGGAACGGGTTGGCCCCCTCGCGATCGCCGTTGATCGTCTTGCTTAAATCGATCTCATTGAGCAGCACATCATCCACATACAGCCGAATCCACTCCGCATCCCAGTCCATCCGCCAGACATGAAACGCCTTCGCCCAGTCCGGCCCGAACTCCTTGACCGGCTTGCGCAGGTCGTCCCACACCGCCTGCCACCGCCGCCCGCTCCCCCAGCACGCATTGGCTAACAGCATCCCGCGGTAATACTCCATGATGTCGATCTCCCCGCAGCCCGGCCAACCCCGCGCCGACCCCAACGTCCACCACGCCGGCCACAGCCCGCCGCGCACATCAATCCGCCCCCGCATCACAAACCGCCCGTACAGCCACTGCCGCCTCCCCCGCGTCAAGAGACACGCCGACGTATACTCCGCAAACTCCCGCCCCCGCTGCCATCGCGAACTCCCCGCCTCATAACCCGGATTCGCCACCCGCTCCCGCCGCCCCTCGATGATCAGCATCCCCCCCTCACACCACGCATTCTCCGGCTGGTACCACTGCAATTCCTCGTTCCGCACAAATCCTCGCTCATACCCCCAATTCGCAGGGTCCGGCCGCCCGTCCACATTAAACTCATCCGCCCAGACCAGCACATAGCCCTCCTCCGCCACATCCGAAACAGCATCCGCCGCGGCACAGACCCCACAAATGGCCGCCAACCCGAAAACGAACATGCGCACCATCACAATCTCCCTGTTCAGGGCCTTTTCAACATCACGCGGCAGGCATTTGGGGGCCTGTTGACAAGCTCGACGCCTCGTCACGGGTGCCGCCGTCAAACGCCTTCACCGCCCTTTCCCAACCTGTAGGCCGCCCGGGAATGCGACAGCATCCAGGCCCAGCCGCTACCATCGGCCGTTTGGCGGTGCTCCATGCCAACAGGACCTTCCGCAGACCGGCCTGCACCACTTTTTCAATACCGTCACTTTGCCGCAATCCCGGCGCACCACCTTGCGGCCGCCCAACGCACCCCTGTCTCACTGTTCAGCGCACTTCGGCGCGGCCGGCACAAAGTAGAAGGTGAATCTCGCGTCCGCAAGGTCAACGCCAAGAACGGCTTTGATGCCTTCAGCCATGTCCGGGTCCGGAGAGCCGCCGAACTCCACCGCCTCGCCCTCCTTCACACTCTCCGTCTCCAGGATCCGCTGCGTCGTCTCCTCCACCCAGTACGCCGTCCCGTCCGAAGGCGCAACGTAGTAAATCTCAAACCCGCCGCCCGCCAGATACTCCCGCGCCGGAATCCCGCTCTTCGTAAAAGCCGCCCCCGTCCCGCGCATCTGCCGCCCGCAACCGACCAGCCCCAAAACCACCACCAACGACACCGCGACAATAAAACAACTGACTTTCTTCTCCATCTCTGCTCCTTTCTTTTTTCCAATGCCCGCCGCTAACCCTCACCGCGGCAAGCAAGCCAAATCACCCGCATTTGATCACTGCCGGATCTCAATCTAATATAGCCTGGTCCGATAAACAAAGAAAGCCCGAAAACTCAAAATCACGCCCCCCGCCGCCAGGACTAAAAATCCCCGCCCCGCAAACATATCGCCCTCAGAAATGGTATATAAAGACTGACGACAACGGTCGATAAGCAAGGGAAGAACAGGCCAGCAGGCCCGTGACCGCCGCACCCAGGCGTTTGGAGACTTCGACATTGGAGAATTGAGTATTGGCGTAGAACCTCGGATCACAGGATTTACAGTTTATTTTTTCCCTTGTCGCTGCCCAAATGCTGTGGCATAATATGGCATCAATTTGGGAGGTTCTGAAAATGACCAGACGCATAACCCTGACCGTCCTGACCGCCGCTCTGTGCGCAGGCCTCGCCGCCGCCGACACTTTCAAGCACCGCACCACCGGCGAAACCTTCACAGGCTTCCTCACCCAGAAGAAAAACAAGGGCATGACACTCGTCTATTCCGAAAAAGAAAAGTCCTTCACCCCCATCCCCATCGCCGAATACGACGTCACCCGCGACGACAACGGCCGCCGCAACAGCGTCGTCTTCATCCCCATCCGCTATGAAGAATCCATCATCTCGCAGGACGTCGCCCGCACCATCGCCGACACCATCATCGACGCCTCCAACAAGGGCCCCCGCTATATCATCCTCGAAATCGACTGCCCCGGCGGCCGAGGCGACTACATGAAGATCGTCACCAACGCCATCACCGAAACCAACAACTGCCCCGTCATCGCCTACATCACCGGCGGCGATTTCGGCGGCGCATACTCCGCCGCGGCCCCCCTGGCCCTCGCCTGCGAAAAGATCTACATCGCCGGCGACGCCGTCATGGGCTCCCTCGCCCCGATCGTCGGCCGCGCCACCACCGCTGAAAACGTCGCCGAGTACCAGGAACTCTTCAGCTCCGACGCCCTGGCCGGCTTCGCCAGCTATGTCGCAAGCCTCGCCTCCAAAAACAACCGGCCCGTCAACCTCGCCATGGCCCTGCTCGACAAGTCCCTCGAAATCGAAGAAGTCCGCGGACGCGACGGCAACACCGACTACATCCACAAGCCCACAATCACAGCCACCCAGACCCCCGTCCGCACCCTCTCAAAGATCGAAACCAGAACCATCACCGAACGCGACGCCAACGGCAATGTCACCAGCCGCGAAATCACCCAGATGGTCCTCACGCTCCGCGCCCCCGACGCCGTCCGCACCAGGCTCGCCGACAAGCTCGTCGGCTCGCGCGAAGAGCTCCTCGCCGACCTCAAGGCCTCCGACGCCCAGATCACATACACCCGCAACATCGAAACCGCCGTCCGCCGCTACGTCGCCGCCAAACGCAACGTCGACAGCGCCCTCGTCCAGATCGACTTCCTCCAGCAGCGTGCAGACAACCTCCAGGCCCAGCTCGACCGCCTCGACGAACAGGTCCGCACCTCCCCCACCACCGTCGAACAGCGCACCGTCGACCCCGGATTCTACAATCGCGGCGGCGAAACATGGTACCGAGGCGGCCGCGGCCGCGACAATCGCCCCGGCCGCAGGGCCGATTCCGTCGTCACACAGGAACCATCCATCGCGTCCGGCCAGCTCGTCGACGAACTCGCCTTCACGCTCACCGACCTCGTCCGCGCATACCGACGCGTCACCGGACTCGTCAAACGCGACCCCGGCGTCCTGCCCACAACGGTAACCCCCGACACCCTCCAGAGAAACCTCGACGCCGCGGTAGCAATGCAGGACAACCTCATTCGCCGCATGCGTACAATGCCCGTTCCGCCGGGCCAGACCGGACTGCGGTAGCAGCAATACAGGACAGCCCCCGCCGCATGCGATGCTGACTTGCGCCGCACGCGCTGCAAACCGGCGGCGTTGTCATTGCCGGCCAAGGCAATCTCCGCGCCCACACCCATTCCCTACGTCCACACGCAACCCGTCTCGAGTTGCCGCCTTGCCGACTCGAATTTGTCCCCGCTTTTCAGCCTCGCATTTCGGATTTCCTCCCGCCCTTGCTTTCCCCATCCATCCCGCTACAATAACACCGTCGCACGGGCATCTCGCCCGTGATCGGGCCGCAAAACGGAGTTGAAAAGGGAGCGCCATGAAAACAAAGCAAGCCAACCGCATCACCCGCCGCCAGTACCTCCAGACCGCAGCCGCCGCCTTCGCCCTGCCCGCCGTCGTCCCCGCACGGCTGCTGGCCGCCGAAACCGCCCCCTCCAACCGCGTCACCGTCGCCCTCATCGGCCACGGCTGCATGGGCCAGGGCCACCTCCGACGCCTCATCGGCGACAAGGACTTCCAGGTCCTCGCCGTCTGCGACCCCGACAAGATCCGCCGCGACGAAGGCCTCCGCCGCGTCGAAGCCGCCTACGCCGCCGACCGCGACAAGCCCTCCTACCGCGGCTGCACCGCCGTAAACGACTACCGCGACGTCCTCGCCCGCAAAGACATCGACGCCGTCGTCATCGCCACCCCCGACCACTGGCACACCCTTCAGTCCGTCGACGCCGTCAAGGCCGGCAAGGACGTCTACTGCGAAAAGCCCGTCTCACTCACCGTCGACGAAGGCCGCCGCCTCGTCCAGGCCGTCCGCCGCTACGGCCGCATCTTCCAGACCGGCACCCAATACCGCTCCATCCCCGCCATCCGCCAGGTCGTCAACTTCGTCCGCGGCGGCGGCCTCGGCAAAGTCAAACACGTCTTCGTCCTCTGGAGCACCCTCCGCGGCGCACTCTCCGACCCGCGACTCGCAAAATACGCCGCCGCCCTCGACATCGAAAAGAACGGCTCATCCCCCGTCCCGCTCAACTTCGACCTCCCCGGCGAACCCACTCCCGAAGGCCTCGACTGGGACATCTGGATCGGCCCGGCCCCCGCACACCCATACAACCCCGCCTACCACGTCAACCCCATCCCCGGCGTGGTCCCCTGGTGCTTCCACGAAGAATTCGGCGCCGCATCCGTCACATGGCACCACTCCCACTCCGCCGACGTCGTCCAGTACGCCCTCGGCTATGAAAACTCCGGCCCCGTCGAATTCATCCACCCCTCCGACGGCACATACCCCACCCTCACCTGCCGCTACCAAAACGGCACGCTCCTCCACGTCGTCGAGCACTGGGGCCAGGTCAAGTCCCTCTACCACGCCGTCCCGGATAACGCACGACTCGACGGCAACTTCGGCGGCGTCTTCGTCGGCGAACGCGGCTGGCTAACCTCCATGTCCGCCGGCGGCCCCGTCACCGGCGGCCCCGAAGAAATCTTCAACGAAATGAAAATGAGCTCCCGCGCCGTAAACATTGGCGAAAACGACCACCACGCAAACTGGCTCAACTGCATCCGCACCCGCCAGCAGCCCTCCTGCCCCGAGGAAATCGGACACCGCGGAGCCTCACTCGGCCACCTCACGATAATTACCTATAGACAGGGCAAGAACCTCACCTGGGACCCACAGAAAGAAATCTTCCCCAACAACGACGCCGCCAACCGCCTCCTCACCAAACCCAAACGCGCCCCCTGGCAACTGTAATCGAACGCACATCGTAGGGGCGACCCTCGCGGTCGCCCTCGCGCCCGCCGGACCCTCGCGCCCACGCCGCCCGTGACGTCATCCTACGCGAACAGGGTGTCATCCTGAGTGCACGAGGTGTCATCCTGAGCCTGTCGAAGGATCTATAGAAAAAGTTCGCCGAAGGCGCTTCCGCTGTATATAACCCCCAGGGAAGTGGGGGCTGACCCGCCACCCCACCACACGTTCACACGACGTACGCCCCCCCCGGCGCAACAAAAAAGGCCGGCCGCACCCCAAAGCACGCCCGGCCTTGAAAACTCAAACCAGAGCCCTAAACCGCCCGACGCCGCCGCAGCCAGCCAACGAGCCCGGCCCCAAGGCTGCCCAGCAAAAGCGCTCCAGGCGCCGGCACCGCAACACCCGTCACGATGTTGTCAATGCCCGTGTTGATCCTCGCCCCGTCCGTCGTCGTCCACCGGATCTTCGCAATCCCTTCCAGCGCCGTCACGCCAAAGAACCCGATCGTCGCCGGATCATGCTGCAGCGTAAATGTCCCCAACAGCCCCTCCGCGCTGTACACCTCGATCACCGCCGGCCCGAAGCTGTTCAAATACGTATCGAACCCCAGCGCCGTCACCGGATCGTCAAATGCCAGCTCAAACTGAAAATCCTCATCCCCGTTGGCCGTCAGAACGCTGCTCGTCGTCGGCTTCACGCCGAAATTCGTGTACCCCGGGCTCGCAACCCAAATATTCGGCTGCGGCGTCCCCGCCAGACCCGTGTACGTAATCCCATTGTTCGTCACCGGCCCATAAAGCCGCGCATCGTAGGCGTACGGCCAATTCTCAAAATCCTCCTTCAGCACCGTGTCCGAAGCAGCATCGAACGATGCAAAGTCGGTAAAGAACTTCGGCCCCGCCACCGCAGCGGACGCCCCCAAAACCACCAGCAAGCAAACAAGAACCCCGCGTACTCTTTTCATCACTCTAACCTCCAACAATCTTTTTCCTAATCCACTAAAGCCCCCATTCTATTACTCCCACCCCGCCTTGTCAACAAAAAAATCCGCCGAAGGCCCTCGACGTCATCCTGAGCCTGCCGCAGAATCTATAGAAAAAGAAGGCGATTCCTCTACTAACGCCGCGCGGCGGCAGCCCCTCACACTTCCGTAATCTTCTCATGCCGTCTCCACCTTCCGCCGCCCCGGGGTGCCACCGTCAAACGCGCGCGCAAGACTCCCTATCCCCCGACCTGTCAAAACGATTATGACAAGCCCCTCCCTCGGAGTACCACGCGTTTGGCGGTGCTCCTCACAACCGCACCATCCATCCGTCAAACGCGCTTCCCCCGCATCTGACACCGCACAGCGTCACCGCCTCACACCCACTCACCGCGTCCCACACGGCCCTCTCAAGAAAAACGAACGTGACTCATAGTCCGTTGACCGCCCCCGCCCCACCTGCTCTCATGCACCGAAAAAAGGACCCCTCATGCAAGACCAGCTCATAACCCTCCGCCTCCCCGCCAACACCGTAGGCCAGATCATTGACGGCCTGACGCAAAGAATGCTCGTCTGGCAGGCCACCGCAGAATACCTCCAGCGCGGCCGCACTGACATCACAGACACCATCGAGGAATGCTCCGACGCCCAAGAAGCCCAGGCCCTCGCCGACTGGTACCAGCAAATCATCCAAGAAATCACCCGCCAGCGAAACGCACAGGTGATCAGGCCCCCACATCAAATCTCCTGAAACCCGATACTTCTCAAGTATTCGAACGTGGCATCGTAAAACTTAGGCAATCTCGTCACGTCCTCGCCATCACCGGTAGGTACCACAATCACCATACCCTGCCGCGCACGAGTGAGAAGTACACGATATGCATTCTTGAGGTATTGTTTTCGTTCTGCCTTGTTAATGCGGCGCCAACGGTCTCCGCAAAACGACCAATGTTCCCAGCCCGCTGCGGTATACCTGAAATCCGCATCCCAGGTAACGCACGCCCAGTCAAGTTCTAAGCCCTGCACGTGGAACTCAGTGGCAACATCTTCAAGATAATACGATGACCGCGTATCTTCCTTACCGTTAAGAAACCAGCAAATGGGGTCCATTGGCGCTCGCACATTAATCGCATGCGGCCTTAAACGCTCGGCTTGAGACGATACTACAATCCCATAGCGCTCGGTCCCCCTGGCCTTTTCTCTCAGCCACCGCTTTGCCCGACCGAGGTCACGCGTGATGACTATTGGATATTTTCCTTTGACTTTTTGATAAGTCCATCTTGCCTGCTCAAGCTCGCAGTCGAGTAACTGTTTGACCAATAAAGACACGTTTTCCGCACGAAAAGAGCGCATCGAGACGGCAAGGTGCAATTCGTCTTTGTAGAAAACGTTTGCACGCCGCCCAAGCTTCTCCAATAGTTCCGCAGCCCTGTATTCGCTGTCAGTCAGCCGCGACGACAAGTAAACATGCCAATGACCAAACGATCTTTCCAATGATTCCGCCCATTCGTTAATGCCTGCTTCTCCCGTGTTGATTTCCTGCCCGCCCCCTACAAGACAGACGATAACTGCCCAATCCCGGTGACGGTCAAAGCAGGAAATCAGGAACTCAGGCTCTGACTGGTTAAAATTGGCTCGCTTCTTCTTACGCCGCATGAAACTCGATGTCCGCTCCAAATTCCATGCACGCTGGGCTTCATCGAACAGCGCTACATGCTCTGGTGGTGCCTCTGAGTCAACGAGGTATTCATCACGAAAGTGATGGATGTTTTGAATAACCGCTTTCACTTCTCCGAGCACCTCACCTTTGCGAACCCTCTGGCCTAATTCTCTTGCACGACGAACCTTATCACGTGCCAGCGCCTCGCGCAAAATGGCGACAAGTGGGCCGTTGCCCGACAAGAATACGCTATACAGTTCGCTTTTCTTGTCCATATGTGTCGTGGCAATGTTGAGCCCCACAAGTGTCTTTCCCGCACCGGGCACACCAGTTACAAAACAAATCGACTTGCGCGAATGCTCTTTCGAGTCACGAATTATCGCTGAGATCGCCTCCGTCGTTACCGTAAGATTCTTGGCGCTCGCATCGCGGCGAGAAATATCCTCAACACTATGCCCATTGTAAAGCGCAATAGCAGCCTCGACTATTGTTGGCGTGGGACGATAATGACCGTTTTCCCACCATGTGCGATCTATTGCAGGACCGTCGACAAACCGCAGCACATCTTTCAGTACGTCGCGCAACAAAGCAACTGTGCTCTTTATCGCAAAGAGTAGTTTGTCATTGTGCGGCGTCGCACGTATAACCGCATCCGCGGCACGGGCGGCAGTGGCGATCAAGACTGGGGCGATGAATTGCTCGTGACTTGTCTCATGAAAGTTCTTAAGGTCCAGAGCGTAATCTGACACTTGGTCCAACGCTCCTGCGGTGAACTCCTTTTCGCCGTGCTTGAACTCCAACACGAAGATCACCGGCCCGATGAGAAGAACGACATCGATTCTCCGACCCATCCGAGGAATGGAGTACTCAAAGTATATGGCCCCCGTAAAGCCAGCCAAAGCACCCTGAAGGATTCTGATCTCCGCCAACCACGCGTCCCGCTGTTCTAACCCGACGGCGAAGTCGCTGTTGTGTGTAAGGACACCGAGGATCGTTTCCGGCGCCGTAACCAAGAAGGCATCAATAGAGTTGGAATAATACGCTCGTCTCATCAGCAAATCCATCACAGTTCGCCGGCGTCAGTACATGCATCATCTGATTATATTCTTAGTCCTGTTCTCCGCAACCCTTTCCCTCATACGAAGAACTCTCTGGAAAACTCTTCTCGCCTTTCTACAACAGTAACACACAACCTTCTCGGCCCAGAACACCGCCAACACGCCACTGTCAACTCCGTGCCTGACCGAACTATGGACCTAACCGCTCCTCTACCTGCCACCTCACGCCTTGATTCTATACTTTTTCTGCCTTGCTGCTCCGCTGCTGCCCCTGCTCCCCGTCCGGAACGGATGGCAATTCCAAAGTAAGAGCCAAAAAATTCCGGATGTTTCCTACCTGTGGTTTTCAGCCCAAAACGGCCAAAAACGTGTAAGTTTTGCGCAGCGATTTGTGGTGATTTGTGGAGATTCGGCGGTAATGTGAGGCGAAAGCGCTGGCGTTTTCACCCGATTTTTCGCCTACTAAACAATTATGAAACATCCACATCCCCCCACCAGACCCCAAAATCAGCCTGAAACGACAATCTTAAATCGAAATCAGCCTAATCAGCACAACCAGCGTTCCGGTGTCGCCTTATCCACTCTTCCGAGCCGCAACACGCCGCCCATCTGAACAATTTTCCACAAATTTCAGTACTTTCCCGTACGTTTGCCGTGTTATAATGCATCCTCCGTACAGAACCGCTGATATCCGTGCAAAAACCGGGGTAAAACGCCATGACTCAACGCATTTTCGCAGGTCTGACCGTTATAGCTCTGCTCCTGGCCGTAACCGGCTGCCCGCCGGCCCCGGAGCCCCAAAAACCCGTCGACACCACCCCCAACTACGACGTCACCATCGGCCAGTTAGGCGAAATGTACCAGCATTCCGCCGTCCCCGTCCGCGGTTTCGGCATCGTTGCCGGCCTGCCCGGCACCGGCTCCAGTGAATGCCCCCCCGAACTCCGCGAAGTCCTCCGCAAGACCATCCTGGCCAACGTAAAAAGCGACGCCTCTATCAACCCCGACGCCTTCATCAACGGCCTCGACACCGCAGTCGTCGAAATCTACGGCACAATACCACCAATCGCCTCCAGGGGCGACCGTTTCGACCTCAAAGTCGTGCCTTTTTCCAGCACACAGACCACATCCCTGGCCGGCGGCACCCTTTACCCCTGTGACCTCAAGGACATGCGCACACTCGTCCGCTACGACCAGTTCGCCCCCGTGCTGGCCAGGGGCGCGGGCCCCATTTTCATCGACAATACCGAAGTCAACAAGACCGGCGCCGCCTACGTCCTCGGCGGCGGCGGCGTCACCCAGGGCGTCCGCCTCGCTATTGGCCTCAAAAAACCCGATTTCGTCACCGCCGCCGCCGTCCGAAACCGCATCAACGAGCGCTTCGGCCCCAAGGTCGCCAACGCCGTCTCACCAGGCGAAATCGAGTTCTCCATCCCCGAGCGGTACATCAACGAAAAAGAAAAGTTCCTCATCATGGTCAACCAGCTCTACATGGCTGAGGATTTCGACCTCCGCACCCGCCGCATCGACGATCTCACCGCAAAATTGGCCCTCGGAACCGACATTCTGACAACCGAATACGCCCTGGACGCAATCGGTCGCCCCGCCCTGGACAAACTGGCGCCACTGCTTGAAAACGAAGATCCGAAAATCCGTTTCCACGCCGCCCGCTGTATGCTCAGCATCGGCGACGACCGCGCCCTGCCCGTTTTAAGGGCCTTTATCAACGACGGAAGCTCGAAATTCCGCCTGCCCGCCATCGACGCCGTCGGTTTCAACGCAAAACGCGACCACGCCATCCAGGCGCTGACCGACCTGCTCGGAGACGACGATTTCAAGGCCAGATTCGCGGCCTATGAGCATTTATTGAGGCTCCAAGACATTTCCGTCTCCAGAACCATCGTCTCCGACAAGTTCTTCATCGACCAGATCGCCCGAAGAGGAGCCCCCGTCATCTACGTCTCCCGGGCCAGGGCGCCCAAAATCGTGCTTTTCGGCGCCCCGATCGACTGCGTCAAGAATCTGTTTATCGAATCCGACAACCGCGACATCGTTCTAAACGCCCCCCCCGGCGGCAAATACGTCAACGTAATGCGAAAACTCCCCAACCAGCCGCGCCTCATGGGCCCCCTCATCGCCGATTTTGAAATCTCCGACATCATCCGAACACTCTGCGAAAACCCGTCCAACAACGCGGTCCAACTGAGAAAGGGCTTGGGCGCGTCGTATTCGGATGTGATTGCGCTGCTGGAGAAAATGGCAAAATCGAAAATCGTAAATGCAGATTTCATCGCCGGAGATTCGGTTTCGCAATTCCCATTTGTGCAGGCCCAAAGCCCCACCGACCGATAATATAGTGCTGCAAGAGGCGATTTTGAAACCGGGGAGATCAAACCGTGGTATCTGTGGTTTTTTGTTTATATACAGGGATGAAGACTCAAACAGACATGGAGGTTGGGTGTGCAGCTTGACAGGATAACCCTTAACGGCTTCAAGAGTTTCGCGGATAAGACGGAATTTCAGATCAATTGCCCGATTACGGCGATTGTGGGGCCCAACGGCTGCGGCAAGAGCAACGTGGTGGACGCCATCAAGTGGGTGCTGGGCAACCAGAGCCCGAAAAGCCTGCGAAGCGGGCAGATGGCGGACGTAATCTTCAGCGGTTCCAGCAGCCGCAAGGCAAGCGCCATGGCGGAGGTGAGCCTCCAGTTCAGCGGCGTGGCGGCCATGGGGCTGGAAGGCGAAACCTTGGAGATCTGCCGGCGCCTGTACCGCAACGGCGACAGCGAATACCTGATCAATAACAAGGTGTGTCGGCTAAAGGACATCCGCGAACTGTTCATGGACACGGGGGTGGGGGTAAGCGCCTATTCCATCATCGAGCAGGGGCAAATCGATCAGCTTCTCACGAAGTCGACCGTCGAACGGCGAGTGATCTTCGAGGAGGCCGCGGGGATCAGCAAGTTCAAGGCCCACAAAAAGGAGGCCCTGCGCAAACTGGAGCGGACCGAGCAGAACCTGCTGCGGTTGGCGGATATCGTGGGCGAGGTGGAAAAGCAGCTTCGCAGCATCAAATTGCAGGCCGGCAAGGCCCGCAACTTCTTAGCATACAGCGAGCGGCTGAAGGAACTGCGAGTCAACTACTCCCTGGCCGAATACCACAAAGTTGTGACACAGATTCGCGAGCGGAAGGAGCATCTCGCGACGCTTCAGAGCCGATTTGGCGCGATTGCCAGCGAGGTGGCACGCCACGACGCGGCGCTGACCGAACTCAACGACGCCATTCTGCATTCCGAAAGCGAGATCAACCGCTGGGATAACGCCTTAGTCTCGGCGCGAAGCCGGATCGAGCAGCAGTATGAGCGGATCGGTTTTCTGCGGAGCCGGCTGGATGAGTTGTCACGGCGGCAGGTCACGGCGGCCGAGCAGATCCAGAAACTGACGCAGCAGAGCAGCGGCCTTGAGAGCGACTTGAAAGAATGCCAGGCGCGGCTGCGGGAAAACGAGGATTTGTTCGAATCGCGAAACGCCCAACTTCAGGACCTGACGGCGGAACTCGCCGAGATCAACGCCGCGTGTGCGAATATCGAGGCAAGCCTGGAGGACGAAAAATCCGGGATTATCGATATCGTACGGCGGACGGCTCAACTGCACAATGAGATTCAGAGCATCGGCACGTACCGTGACAGCCTGAAGGGGCAGAAGAACCGGCTGAGCGGTCGGGCCAGTGCGGCCGAGGCCCAGTTGCGCGAACTGTTGGGCCGCAAGGCACAACACAAGGCAAGGCTGGAGGACATCATCCGCAACATCGCGGAACTGCAGGAGAGCCTCGAACAGAAGCGCGTGCAGATGGCCGAGATTGACGAGGAACAGGCCCGCGTCAATGAGCAGCTTGCCGAGGCAAAGGAAAGGCGGAGCGGACTGACCAGCGAGCGGAAGGTGTTGGCCGACATGGAGGCGCGGCGCCAAGGCCTGAGCAAGACGGTGCGGGAGATCCTCAGCCAGAAGCAGCAGGCCGGGCAGCGGTACGATTACATCGATGGGATCGTGGCAGATGTACTGCATGCGGACACCGAATACGCCGCGGCGGTGGAGGCGGCGCTGGAGGGCATGACCGATGCGCTGGTGATCAACAGCACGTGGCGTTTCTTGGCCGATTCGGAGCTGCAAGGCAAGCTGCAAAGCCGGGTGCGCGTGGTGTGTACGGACCGGCTGGCGCCTTTCGTAGACCGGCACGACCTGTCGGCATTTCCATCGGCCAGGGGGCGGCTGGTTGAGTTCGTCGGCTACGACAGCGAGTACGCACAATTGGCATGGAATCTGTTGGGGCACGTCGTGTTGGTCGGTTCCATAGCGGGGGCGATCGAGCTTTCGCGAACGTTGGGGCCGGGCTACCGCTACGTAACGGCCGCCGGGGAGGTGTTTGACGGGACCAACGTGATCAGTGTGGGGCCGGTCGGCCGGGCGGAGGGTTTGATTTCGCGGAAGAGCCGCCTGCATCAACTGGATTCGGAATTGGCGGCCACGTCACAGCAGATCACACGGATTGAGGGCCAGCTTCGCGAGAACAATCAGCAGATGCAGCATCTGGCGGCCTTATGCAAGGATCTGCGCACGGCGGTTTACGAGGCGACGACGGAGAAGGTGAATACCGAAAGCGCCCTTCGGGTGATCGAGCAGGACATCAAGCGGCTCACCGCTGAGCAGCCTGTGATCGCCAGTGAGATCGAGATGCTGGAAGAAGAGATCTCGCAGTCGGTGCAGAAGGAGTACGCGTCCAAGCAGAAGCTCGAGGAGTTGGAGGCCGTCAACAATGAGCGGACCGCCCGCATTGAACAACTCGAGGCGGCTATCGCCGAGAAACGGCGGCTGCAGCACGGCAAGAGCGCGGAACTGACGGAGTTGAAGGTGCAGATCGGCCAGATCGCCGAGCAGCAGAAGGCGCTGCGTCAGCGGATTACGAGCCTTCAGAGCCAGTTGCAGCACGGGCGCATGGCGATCGAGGCGGCGCGAGCCGAACTGGTCGGCAGTGATGAACAGGTCTTGCAGACGCAGCGGAATATCTTAGTCAGCGAATCGCGGATCAATCTGCTTTTCGTGGAGAAGGAAGAAGCCCAGCGGGTCAGCACGCGGATGCACGAAGAGGTGCGGACCATGCTGCAAGCGCGGCAGGAGACGGAGCAGCTCTTCAAGCAAAAACGAGCCGAGCAGAGCGACATCGAGCAGCAGATGCACGAGGTGCAACTGGAACTGAGCCAGCTTACGGTGCGCGACGAGGATATGGTCAGTCGCGTGCACGAGGAACTGCAGATCGATATTGTGGAGGCATACAAGAGCTTCGAGCAGCAGGATGTCGACTGGGATGCGATTCGCGAGGAGATCGCGGATCTGCGCGGCAAGATAGACCGATTGGGCAACGTCAACGTCGACGCCATCAAGGAGCAGGAGGAACTTGAGCAGCGATACGAATTCCTGACCGCCCAGGTGAAGGATCTGACGGCCAGCAAGGGCCAGTTGGAGCAACTGATCGCCCGGATCGACCGGGAGAGCCAGGACAAGTTCCAGCAGACATTCGAGGAGGTGCGGACTAACTTCCAGGCGCTCTTCCGCAAGCTGTTCGGCGGCGGCAAGGCGGATATCTTCCTTGAGGACGCCAACAACGTACTGGAGAGCGGTATCGAGATCGTGGCCCGGCCTCCGGGCAAGGAGACGCGGAGCATCAGCCTGCTGAGCGGCGGCGAAAAGACGATGACGGCGATTGCGCTGTTGTTTGCGATTTTCAAGAGCAAGCCGTCGCCGTTCTGCGTGCTGGACGAGGTGGACGCGGCGCTGGACGAGGCGAACAATGAGCGGTTCAATCTGATTGTTCAGGAATTCAAGAAGAGTTCGCAATTCCTGATCATCACGCACTCGAAGCGCACGATGAGCATTGCCGACGTGCTGTTCGGGATTACGATGCAGACGCAGGGCGTCAGCAAGAAGATCAGTGTACAGTTCGAGCACGGCGAGACGGAGCCGGACAGCGCGGTGGCGTGAGCGTGGAGGCCGGACCGAGGAGGCGGAGGGAGGATGTTACAGGATCGGTTCAAGGCCGAAACCGAGGGGCTTGTCAGGTCGTGGCAGCGGTACGGCCGGTCGCACTTGCGCGATTACCTCGTCCAGGGCGTTGAAGATCCGCGGATCAATGTGCAGAGCATCCTCAGCCGTCACTTCCTGATCGCGGAGCTATTCGGCGATCGTTTTCGGCCATAGACCGGGCCGACAAGTCGTTCGACTTCTGCTTCGTACATGACCTGTTCGAACACCTTTCGTTAGCGGCCTTTGACCAGGCATTGGACGAGATCCTCCGGGTGACCCGCAGGGCCTGCTGCCTTGGCCTCTTCAACGCGTATCATGGTCCGGAACACGTCGAACAGCCGGTGGACGACTATCACTGGAACATGCTGAGCATTCCCTTGATTGAAGCGATGCTGCGGGGCCGGGGCTGCGAGGTGCAGATCGTCTCTATCGACGCGTGGCTGCGCCGGCGCTTCCAGTGCGACGACGCCCACAATAAGCAGGCCTGCACGATTATCGCGACAATAAAACCGAATCACCCGGGATTTGTGTTTGAAATGCTATGAAGGCGGGTGTAGACTCTGCCGAAAAATTCAGGCAGGACACATCCGGTGAGAAGCAAACTCGACAAACATGTTCTGAAGAACGGGATGGTGCTCCTCGGCGAACCAATGCCGGGCGTGGGTTCCGTGGCGTTCAACTTCCTGCTTCCGTGCGGGGCGGCGACACTTGGGCCGGGCCAGTGCGGGGCGGCTGCGGTGATCCAGGACTGGGTTTTCCGCGGGGCGGGCGAGCGGAACAGCCGCCAGTTGGTGGACGCGCTGGACGGTTTGGGGCTGCACCGCAGCACGGCGGTGTCGACTCACCATCTGGCGATGGGGGCGGCGATGGAGGCGAGCAATCTGGCGGCGGCGCTGGAGTTGTATGCGGACGTCATTCTGAGGCCGCGACTGGAGGTTGAGCAATTCGAGCTGTCGCGGCAATTAGCAATTCACGATGTTATTGGTCTGGATGACGAGCCGCGGCAGAAGGTGATGATCCGATTGTACGAGCAATTCTATCCCGATCCGTTCGGGCGGCCGGGCATCGGAAAGCTGGAGGATCTGGAAAAGCTGACGCCGTTAGAGACGGCCGACATTGTCAAGACAGGGTTCAACCCGGCGGAGACGATTTTCGCTCTGGCGGGCAAGTATGACTTCGATGCCGTTTGCCGGCAGATGGAGCAGTTGTTCGACGTGCCGGCAGGCGCCCGACGCGCGGAGATCACGCCGGGAAAGCCGGGCCAGCTTTACACACACGTACCGCATGCGGGGGCGCAGGTTCACATCGGTTTGATGACGGCGGCGCCTGCGATTACAAGTGAGTCGTACTACGACATCAATGTCGCGGTTTCGGTGTTGAGCGGCGGGATGAGCAGCCGTTTGTTCACGGAGGTGCGGGAGAAGCGCGGGCTGTGCTACGCCGTCGGGGCGAGATACAGCACGCTTAAGGACATGGCGGGGATAAGCTGCTATGCGGGCACGACACCGGAGAAGGCGCAGGAGACCATCGATGTGATTCGCGGCGAGTTCGGACGACTGTGGGAGGGGATTACGCCGGACGAGCTGGAGCGGGCGAAGGTCGGGCTTGAGAGTTCGCTGATTATGCAGAGCGAGTCGAGCAGCGCCCGGGCGTCGGGGATTGCGTCGGATTACTTTTTGTTGGGCCGGGTGCGAAGCCTCGAGGAGATAAAGGAGAGGCTTGAGGCAACGAGTGTCGATTCAGTGACCCGGTGTCTGCGAGAGAACCGATTCGACGAGTACACGACGGTGACGATCGGGCCGCGGGAAGTTGTCTTGACGTGAGGCGGACATGGGGGGATACCCGTGCCACGTGTTTTTGAGAGCAAAAAACGGATATGGAGTTTAGAAAAACAACGCTTGACAACGGCCTGACGGTTATCGGCGAGGTGAATCCGGCGGCACAGTCGGCCGCGATCGGCTTCTTCGTACGGACGGGGGCACGCGACGAGACGGCCGAGATAAACGGCGTGTCACACTTTCTGGAACACATGCTGTTCAAGGGCAGCGACCGGCTAAGCGCTTTGGAGGTCAATGAGGCGTTTGACCGGACAGGGGCGAAGTTTAACGCGTTTACCAGCGAAGAAAACACCGTGTATTACGCGGCGGTTCTGCCTCGATTTCTTCCTGAGGTGACGGAGCTTTGGACAGAATTGCTGCGGCCGGCCTTGCGGCAGAGCGATTTCGATCTGGAGAAGAACGTGATCCTGGAAGAGATCGCGATGTATAAGGATACGCCGCACTTCGACGTGATGGACAAGTGCCGGGCGCTGCATTTCGGGCTGCATCCGTGCGGGGCGAGCGTTCTGGGGACCAATGAGAGCATAACCGGGCTGACGGCGGAGGCGATGCGCATGTATTTCAATATGCGCTATTCGCCGGACAATATTGTTGCGGCGTGCTGCGGGAACCTGGATTTCGATGCGATTTGCCGATTGATCGAGAAGCGGTGCGGCGGTTGGACGGCCACGGAGGCCCGGCGGGCGCTGAGTTACTACGGGGGGACGGGGCAGAAGGAGCGCGAGGAGCGGGCCAACCTCGTTCGCGAGCACATTTGCCTGATGAGCGCCGGCGTGAGTATGCAGGATGAGCGGCGGTTTGCGATGTCGCTATTAGCAGCCATTGTGGGTGATGATACGGGGTCGCGGTACTTCTGGGAGTTGGTTGACCCGGCGATTGCCGAGACGGCGGTGATGCAGGCCGAGAGCATGGACGGCGTGGGGGCGATGTACAGTTTTATCAGGTGCGGTCCGCGGGATGCACAGCGGGTGTACGAGATCGTCGGTCGGATTTTTGAGGACGTGGCCGCCAATGGGGTGACGGAGGCGGAACTGGAGGCGGCGCGTAACAAGGTGCTCAGTGCGCTGACGATCAAGAGCGAGCAGCCGATGGGGCGACTGGTGAGTCTGGGCTTTAACTGGGTGTACGGGCGGGAGTATCGCAGCGTTGCCGACGACGTTGCGGCGGTTCGGAAGGTTACGGTGGACGACGTAAATGCGCTGATCGGGGAGTTCGATTTGCGGAAGTTCACGCGTTACGCGATTGGGCCGGCGGGCGAAGCGGCCGGGGATTGATCGCAGCAGGGCCGCGCGGGGTTCGTTCTTCATTTCAATTTGCGTAATCTGGGGTGTCGGCGGCAAATGGGCTTGATTAATCGCGGGGGCGTGTTAGAATCTCTTTAACGGTTCGCATCGAGGCGAGTGCCTGAAAAGGTGATTTATCCAGGGAGGATGACGTGACAGAGCAAAACAACCGGCCCGGGTCGGTCGATTCCGACATTCTGCAGGGCAAAGCCGATGTTCTCCGCGCGGTTCAGAGCGCGGCCCAGGGCGGCGGTGACCGCAATTCCGCAAGCAAGCATACTCCGGACGCTGAGAAGAAGGCTCCGGTCCAGGTTGAGGTGCGCCCGGTGGTGGCGATTCGGTCGGATCGGGAGCGGTTGAGTTCGGCGCCGCCGAAGGATGGCGGCACTGCAAAGCCCGCTGAGCCGGAGCAGAAACGGCCTGTTGCGGGGGCAGGGTCCGGGACGGCGGCAGAAAAGCCGCAGAAGGACGCCGGCGACAACGCTGCGCCTGCGGTTGAGAAGGATGGGGGTTCGGAAGCGGTCAAAGCGGTTGCTGAGCCTGAGGCGGAGGCGAAAGCTGTCGCTGAGGCGGCGGCCAATGCTGAGACGGGTGAGTTGAAGTCGCAAAGCGGCGGCGGCGTGCCGCGGTTCAAGCTGGCCGAGCAGATTTTGGCGGAGCAGCGGCGGAATGCTTCGGAGCGGCGGCAGCGATCCAATGCGGGTGCGGGGACGCGGACTTATGCGGCCGAGGATACTGTGGGCGAGGTGATTCGCGAGGTGAAGAATAACCTTGGGCCGGCGGCTGGGACGGCCGGGGCGGCGGTTGCGGCGATGAAGGCCGCCGGCGACGGTATTGCCGTTGATGAGAAAGGCTTGACGTCGATGCAGAGGGAGATTGTGGCGGAGATTGTGGCCCGCGATATCGCTCTGTACAGCGGCGGTGTGGCCCGGCGGCGCGTGTGGCCGGGTAACGGGAACAACTGAATTAACTTCCACCACACCAACGCATTCTAACCGCCCCCAAAACAAAAACTAAGCCCGCCAAAGTACCCGGCGTCTTATTTTGCGCATTTCAATCGTGTAAATCCCTGGTGAAGCAGTTCATTTTGGACTGCCTGGAGAATGGTTCCTTTGGGCCGTACGTGGAGCCAGCGGCCGTCGGTGTTCTCCGCCCGGTTGTAAGGTGACAATTGGCGACACTCAAACCAGGCGCCGCTGCTGTCTCTGGCCAGGGTGTACCAGGTTACCTGGCAGAAAGACTTCTGCACGGTTCGGGGCAGGATTGCGATCCAGTCACCGTCTTTGAACTCGACAAATACACCGGTCTCATTTCCGAACCCGTCAAAACTGTTCAGAATAGAGGCCAGGCGATCCTTATCATCGCACGCCAGAAGACTCATGCCCTCGGATCGCGCATGCGATATGAAGGCACGCGGATGGCCGATCGCGAAAGCGTACAAATTCGTGGTCAGCGTGAACTCCGCATACAGAAGGAGCATGCCGGGGATCCACCCCCACTTCGGCGTCTTTCGCTTGTAAAGGATGACGGCCATCGCAACGACTACAAATACAAGGATGACCGGCTGTGCGTAGGTCATGAACGAATAGGACGGCCCCTGCGTCGCGGCCGTTGGAATAAGCACCCACATTGCGAAGATGCTCCACATGAACCACAGAGCGGCCGTATTGGACATCTCCGACAGACCTGCCTCACCGAGCATCGGTATGTATGTCATTGTTCTTCACTCCACTGGAATCAAAAGGACTCGGGTTTGTATAGATGTTTCCGATCCACATGCCACCGGACTTATTTGAAGGTGTCCGGTACTTTTTTTGGTCTTACCTTTCTTCTCAGAGTCGATTCGAGGTTGAGTTCTTTCGCTGTTTTGCCTACTCATGTCGTGCGAAATCGACCAAAGCACTGCCCGGATTGTAAGGCCGTCTTTTAAATCCTCCATCTTCTAGACTTCTCTTCCAACGAGGTAGCATACGTTTCAGGTCTTCATCTGTAACGGTATCGATCATCTCCACCAAAAGGGATTCCGCTTCCGGATTCTCAAACCATGTTGCATTCGCATAAACGAGGTACCACCAAAAATGCTCATCGTAATTCTTGTAGTTTCTCAATGCGTCCTTCATGGCAGCATGTATCTTACCTTGTGCATCATAATTGGCAAGCCGGCACGCACTGCCAATCAGGTCGGCTCCATCGTTCACGGGAAGATTGGGCTCATTCAACAGGCCTAAATGTGCATCTATCAATTCCACGAGTGCAGATTGAATATTCTTGTTTCGTTCTATCGTCTGCCGGGCAGGTTTAATCCGGCCGTCAACGGCATCTCTGACCACATCTTCATACTCGCGCCCCTGCGCTACACACTTTTTTATTTCGGGGTCATTCTCCAAATTTGCCGCATGGCAATGTCTAAGGATTTGTTCAGACGTTTTCGCTGCTTGTATCCTGACCAACAGTGGTTCTGATTTATCCGGGGCTATTTGCTTCATGGCGCTTGCAAGCGTAACGAGTTGTTCAATTGTGAGGGGGCCTCCTTCCGACCACGAATCCCACAGAATCGCCATTAACCCATAGCCAAAACGGCGGCGCACTCTTGTCCTGCAACTCAGCCACCAATGGAGTGACATCTTGAAGATTGTTAGTCCTGGCTGGATAGTATTGAAAAGACACCCATAATAAAACTACAGCCTCGGCCCACTGCTCTTGAGGCACAGTTTGCTGCGTTTCGGCGGCACACTGTCTTCCAGCGATCAGCAGTTCCTCCGCGGTTAGTGACTTGATATATTTATCCCACTTCCTGGCTGCTGCTTTAGCCTCTCTGGGTGTGGCTTTGCTGTAATCGGCTTCCATTGCTTCTTTCATCACTTCCCAGTAATTCTCGTCCGGTTTCGCTTGGCCGTGGCGCCCCTCTCTGCCTTGGAAAGCTCGCCATCCTTCCCAGCCGATCCACCCGACGACAGCCCCGGCAACCACAATGACAGCCAACGCTATCACGAACGTTTTCAAATATCTCATGTGAGCTTCCTTGTGGGAGTGCCTAAAAGGGTCAGACGGTCAGGCGCGTAGTTGGGTGCGGCCATGGTTTTTCCTCCTTTTTGCGGACAGCGTTGCGTTAGCGTGCGTCGGTGGTGGTGCGTGCTCCCTGGTGCGATGCAATGTATTTACACTGGACCGGCAAGCTTGTCAACTAAAAAAGGTACATTTGTGACATCTCAGGCACCGGCTTCAGACCCAATTCAATATGTCCCGGCGTGCCGGGGCGAGGGCGGTACGTGCGGCGCGGGTGGTGTGGTGCGTTCGTGGGAGGGACCGTTGGGAAGCCGGGCGGCCGCGAGGGCCGCCCCTACGACGTGACGGAATCGCAAGAAAGTCCGCTGGGGCGGCCGGAAGGATTGCCCGCAGGATGGCGCGCGGCGCGGGTGGTGCGTCATGCGAGGGTCATCCCGGGAAGCCGGGTGTGCGAGTTTCCTTTCTGTCAGCAGAGCGGCACCGGCACGCCCGGCCACTTGCGCTTCGCTCCAGTGACCGCCACCCCGTACTCTTGCCGGAGGGGCCGTGGGGAAGTTGGGCGGCCGCAAGGGCCGCCCCTACGGGCGGGGTGGAATGGATTGTTGACATGGGGGCGGTGTGGGGGTAGTATGGCGGGCCGTACCGGTTTTTTTTAGTTTTTCCGCGGCGGTCGGTGTTTGCGCGGTTGGTGGGCCGCTGCGTTTTTAGGCGGGCAGAGGGCTGAAAAGCCGGTTTTTGTGAGTTGTGGGAATAAGCGGAGTTCGTGGATGACCAATGTTACGTTGATTACGGGGGATGGGATCGGTCCGGAAATTGCGGAGGCGGCTCGTCGGTGCATTGACGCCACGGGGGCACCGCTGCACTGGGAGACGGCTGAGGCGGGAGTGGAGGTAATGGAGCGATTAGGTACCCCCCTGCCGGAGGCGACGATCGAGTCGGTGAAGAAGAACGGCGTGGCGCTTAAGGCGCCGATCACGACGCCGGTTGGGACGGGCTTTCGCAGCATCAATGTCTATTTGCGGCAGGCGCTGGACTTGTATGCGTGCGTGAGGCCGTGCAAGAGCTATAAGGGCGTTCGGAGCAAGTACGCGGACATCGACCTGGTCATTGTGCGTGAGAACACTGAGGACCTCTATGCCGGTATCGAGTTCGAGAAAGGAGCGGACGAGACGCTGGAGCTGATCGAGTGGCTCAACGCCCACAGTAAACGGCAGATCGGTAAGAATGCCGGGATCAGCATCAAGCCGATTTCGGTGGAGGGGACCGAACGGATCGTGCGGTATGCCTTCGATTACGCCCGGAAAATGGGGCGACGGAAGGTGACCAGCGTGCACAAGGCCAACATCATGAAATTCAGCGACGGGCTTTGGCTGGAGGTGAGCCGCGAGGTGGCCAAGGGTTATCCGGATATCGAATTCGAGGACCGGATAGTGGACAATATGTGTATGCAGTTGATCCAGAAGCCTGAGTTGTATGACGTGATCGTGCTGCCCAACCTCTATGGCGACATTATCAGTGATCTGTGTGCGGGCCTGGTGGGCGGCTTAGGCGTGGCGCCCGGGGCGAACATCGGGCTTAAGGGCGCGATCTTCGAGGCGACACACGGCAGTGCACCGAAATACGCGGGCCAGAATAAGGTCAATCCGACCGCACTGATTCTCAGCGGCGTGCTGATGCTGAATCACTTAGGGTTGAAGGCGGAGGCGGAGCGGCTTGAGAAGGCGGTGGCGGCGGTGATTGCCGAGGGCAAGGCCGTGACGTACGATCTCAAGGAAGACCGCAACGACCCGACGGCCGTTGGCACCAGCGAGATGGCCGACGCCATCATCGCCCGTATTGCGGCGGGTTGATCCGGCGCGGCAGCAGGTCGCAGAAGAAGGATGGATCGTTGAACCAGAACTCGTACCGCAATCTGATTGCCCAGCGAGGCGGCCGATTCGATCGGCAATTGTTGCGGTCGGCGCTGCGGGGGATCTCGGTGTTTTACAGATCCGCCGTGGCGGCACGAAACATCGGCTACGCCACGGGGCTGCTGCGATCATATGCGGCGGACGTTCCCGTGATCAGCGTCGGCAATATTACGACAGGCGGCACGGGCAAGACGCCTTTGGTCGTGTGGCTGTGCAGGCGGCTTCATGAAAAGGGCCGCCGGTGCGCGGTGCTGACCCGCGGGTATAAGACCGCCAACGGCAACATCGACGATGAACCTGCGATTCTCAAGAAGGCGTGCCCAGAGGCGAAGGTGATCGTCGATCCCGACCGGGTGGCGGGCGCCTGGCGGGCGGTACAGGAGTTCGGCGCCGATGTACTGGTGATGGATGACGGGTTTCAGCACCGGCGGCTGCGGCGCGATCTGGACATCCTGGCGATCGACGCGACGCGGCCGTTCGGGTATGGGCGCATGCTGCCGGCGGGTCTGCTGCGTGAACCCGTCGGGGCCATCAGGCGGGCGGACGCGGTCGTGATTACCCGTTACGACCAGATAACGCCGTTTCAGATCGATCGGCTGGAAAAGGAAATCCTGCGCATCAAGAAGGATCTGACGGTTGCCAAGGCGATCCATCAGCACCCGTGCGCCAGGGGAACGGGGGGATTGACACGCAGCATCGAAGAACTCAAGCGGGAGCGGATTTTTGCATTTTGCGGGATCGGCAATCCCGATGCATTTTTCAAGCGTCTTCGCGAGCACGGCTTTCACCTTGTGGGGACGCGTATCTTCAATGACCATTATAATTACAGCGAGTCGGATTTCGGAGCGATTCATCAGGCCGCCAAGGCAGCGAAGGCGACAATGATCCTGGCGACTGAAAAGGACTGGGTCAAGACGGCGCTGGCGACGCATAAATATAATGAACTTCCGTTGGTATATCTGGGAGTAGAACTGGAATTCGTAGCGGGCGCGGATAAGATAGAAGCGATGATCGACCGTGTGCTGGCGAAGGGACAGCCGGCGGACAGCGCGGTCGCGGGCAGATAACGGGACGGCATGCAAAAAGATCTTTTGACAACGGTGACAAACCTCGGTTCGCCGCGTGTGCTGCTTGTCGGCGATTTTGTACTGGACAGCTATGTATACGGAGACGCACTTCGCATCAGCCCGGAGGCGCCGGTGCAGGTGCTGAAGGTGGTCGATCGGCAGTACAGTTGCGGGGGGGCCGCATCGGTGGCGGCGGACGTGATGGCCCTGGGTGGGCAATGCATGTGTTTCGGGGTTGTGGGGGCGGATTCCAACGGGACGATGCTGCGGCAGTTGCTGAAGGAGACCGGCGCGGATACGTCCGGGCTGCTGGAGACGCCGGGCCGGCCCACCACGAGCAAGCAGCGTCTGATCGGCTTGGCGCAGCATCGACATCGGCAGCAGTTGTTGCGGATTGACGAGGAGAACAGCGACAGTACCGACGAAGGGATTGTCGAGCGGATCGCAGAGCTGTGCACGGCACGATTAGGCGAGGTCGATATTGTCTGCCTGCAGGATTACAACAAGGGGGTGCTGGCACCGAGCCTCTGCCGGCGGCTGATCGATGCGGCCAATGCGCAGGGCAAGAAGGTGTTAGTGGACCCACCGATGGTTGGCGATTATTCGCGATATGGCGGAGCGGCGGTCATCACGCCAAACCGGCGGGAAGCATCGCACGCGTCGGGCGTACAGATCGAGAGCATCGACGATGCAGCCAAAGCAGCGGCGATTCTGTTGGAGAAGTACGGTGTCGCCTCTGCGGTGATCACGCTGGACAAAGAAGGTGCGTACCTGAAAACGGCGGATCTTGCCGTGCATGTTCCGACGGTGCCGCGAAGCGTGTACGACGTGACGGGCGCCGGCGACGTGGTGTTGGCCATGTTGGCGGTCAGCCTTGCGGCGGGCTGCGATCCGCTGACGGCGGTGGAATTGGCCAATATCGCCGGCGGGATTGAGGTCGAGAAGTTCGGCGTGGCGACCGTCACCATTTCCGAGATCGTCAGCGAGTTGGCGGCCAAACGGCGCGGCTCAACTGGTAAGATACAGGACCTTGAGTCGCTGGTGCGAGAGCTTCAATACCACCGGTACCGCGGGGAAAAGATTGTTTTCACCAACGGCTGTTTCGACGTTCTGCACCGCGGACACGTGGAGTATCTTCAATTCTGCCGTCAGCACGGCGACGTGGTGGTGGTCGGACTCAACAGCGATTCATCAGTAAAGCAAATCAAAGGGCCCGAGCGGCCGATAAACAATCAGGAGGACCGCGCGGCGGTGCTTGCGGCACTTGGGGCAGTGGATTATATTGTGGTCTTCGACGAACCGACGCCATTGGATACGATCCGGCGGGTTGCGCCGGACGTACTCGTCAAGGGCGAGGACTGGGCCGATAAAGGCGTAGTCGGTCGCGAGTTCGTCGAGGGGCGCGGCGGGAAGGTGATCCTGGCCCCGCTGGTGGCCGGCAGGAGTTCGACGGCGACGATCGAGCGCATGAAGGCGCTGAAGGCCGCCGACGCCTGAGCAGAAGAACGAACGGCGTACAGAAGTGCTTGCGACTGTACCTTGTTAAGGAAGCGATCATGGGCAACGCTGCAATCTTCCTGGACCGCGACGATACTATCATCGAGGACCCCGGGTATATCAACGATCCCGAGCAGGTGAAACTGCTGCCCGGGGTGACTGATGCGCTGAGTCAACTGAAGAAGATGGGGTATAAGCTGGTCGTTGTGACCAATCAGTCGGCGGTGGCGCGGGGGATGGTCAGCGAGGAGGTGCTGGAGGAGATCCACGAGAGGCTGCGGAAACTGTTAGGCCGCAAGCGAGTGTACCTTGATGGTATTTACTATTGCCCTTATCACCCGGAGGCGGTGATTCCGAAGTACCGGCGCGACAGCGATTTTCGAAAGCCGAATCCGGGCATGTTGTTTCAGGCGGCCGAGGAATTAGGCATTGACCTTAAAGAATCATGGATGATCGGCAACAGCTACACGGATGTGGCGGCGGGAGTTAATGCGGGCTGCCGAACGATCCTGATTCGTTCGTCGGCCAATCCGCCGACCAAAGGGCCGGGCGATCCTGAGCCGAACAAGATCGCGGTGAATATCAAGGAAGCGGTCAACATCATCAAGATGTTTCGTCAGCAGATGATGATGACGCCGAGGCCCGCGGCAACAGCAGAGGCAGCGGAAAAGGCGAGTGCGCCGGCGGAACCAGCGGCCGAACCGGCGATTACACTGCCGGAGGCAGTTGCATCGGATGTTAACTCAGACAAGAAAAATGAAACCGAAGAGACGGTGCGGCAGCCGAAGCCGAAGGCCAGGAGAACATCCAGTACACGGCCGCGAACGACAGCCAAACGGTCAATGATTCCCACCCCGCCGGAACCCAGCGAACGGCCGGCCGCGGCAACGCCGGCGCCCCAGGCAGAGCCGATTCCGGAGGAAACCGTCACTGAGCAGAAGCCTGAGCCTGCCCCGGTACGAGCAGCAGCGGCGGCGGCAGTACAACCGCAGCGGCCGATTGCGACGGCGCAGGCGCCGTCGACCGCCAGCGGCAGGCGGTTTATCGAGCCGCGCGGCGGCAGGCCGGCAGCCAGACCTTCATCCCCGGAGACCTCCGAAACGCAGGAGGTTCTCAATGAGGTCATGCGCTATCTCAAGAAGGTCGACCGCCTGAACATGTATGACGAGTTCTCATGGCTGAAGGCCGTGGCCGGGGCGTTGCAGATAGTGGTATTGTTCCCCCTGCTGCTGAGCCTGTGGTTTCTGCTGGACCCGACGCGCGATTCGTCGGCTGTACATACAGCCCTCGGATACGCGGCGGTCTTGCAGCTTGCGGCGATTGCATTTCATCTGATGCGCGACAGGAAATGACGTCGACGTGCAGGAAAATCGCTGTCTGGCTGCCTTCGCCGATGGGCGATGCGATACTGGCGACGCCGGCACTGCGGGCAATTCGCGACGCGTCGGGCAATGCAACCATCTGTTATATTTCCAACGCAACCGTGCGGGAGGTTCTGACGCCCTGCCGCTTTGCCGACACGTGGATCGAATACGGCAAGGACAGCCTGGTGACGCTGGGCCGGAAGCTGCGATCCAGCAAGTTCGATCAGGCGATTCTCTTTAAGAACTCGTTTTCGGCGGGTCTGGCGGCGTACGCTTCAGGCGCCGGCGAGAGGATCGGTTATGCCCGCGACGGCCGATCGCTGCTGCTGACAAAGCGGCTCGAGGCGCGGCGGGATTCAAACGGGGCATTTGCACCCTTGAGCATGGTGGACTATTACCTGACGTTGGCGCGAGAGGCGGGGTATTCAAGTCAGCAGCGCACGTTGGAGTTGGCCGTGGACGAAGAGGCGGTGCAGTCGGTGTCGGGCAAGCTGCCGGCAGTGATGGGGTCCGATTCGCCGGTGGTGATACTTGTGCCGGGGGGAAGCTTCGGACCGAGCAAGTTCTGGCCGGCCGATCGGTTTGCCGAGGCGGCGGACCGGCTTGTTGACAAGTACGGTGCGACAGTCGTTGTCTCGGTTGCGCCGAATCCGGTGGAGAAGGCAATCGCGGCGAGTATCTGCAAAGCGGCACGGAACCGGCTGGTGAACCTTGCCGAGTATTGCCTCTCGTTGGGCGAACTGAAGGCGTTGTTCGCGGAAGCTGAACTGGTGATCACAAACGACACCGGGCCGCGGCATATAGCCATTGCATTAGGGCGCAAGGTGGTGTCGCTGTTCGGGCCCAACGACGCGCGCTGGACGCAGACCGGCTACAGTGATGAGATACAACTGATTGGGCGTGCCGAATGTGCACCGTGCGAGAAGCCTCGCTGTGCGAAGGAACGGCATCTCTGTATGGAGGCGATCACCGTCGAGATGGTTTGGGCGGCGGCGGAGAGATTATTGCAGGCGGGCGGCCGATGAGCGAGCATGACTTTGTGGAGGTGGGAAACGGATTCCATGTCGATCGCAAGTTCGTTGAGCCGCTGCGCCGGTTGGGTCTCGATTCACTTGAGGCGGTGTTTGCGTTCGAGGGCGGCGAAAAACTGACGAAGGCCAACCTGGCCCGGCATCGCAGCCGCATCCGGTTCATGCTGCCGGAGACCGGCAAGGCGTATTATCTGAAGCGATATGATCGGCCGCCGCCGGGACAGCAGATACGCAACTGGATCGATCACCGGCAGCGGGCGAGCACGGCGGCGTACGATCGACGCCCGGCGGAGGAGTTGACGGCGGCCGGCATCCGGACGGCACGTGTTGTAGCGTTCGGGGAGGAATGGAGTGGGCTTTTCGAAAAGCGCAGCTTTGTCATTCTGGAGGAGATCGCCAACGGCCGTTCGTTGGAGGCGCGACTGCCGGAGTACTTTTACAACAGCAAGCCGTTGGAAAACGTTGACAGGAAACGGCAGTTCATCCGCGCACTGGCGGATTTTGCGCGGCGATTTCATGACACGGGTCTGCGGCATCGGGACTTCTATCTGTGCCATATCTTCATGACCGGTGATGAAACGCTTTACCTGATTGACCTGCAGCGGACGTTCCGGCCCATGATTTTCGACGAACGTTTCCGCGTCAAGGATATCGCTCAACTGTACTATTCCGCGCCGGGCCAGATCATCAGTCGCGCCGACCGGCTTCGTTTCTACTGCTATTACGTCGGTCGGGACAGGCTCACGGCCGCCGATCGTCGCTTTCTGCGGCAGGTCAAGAACCGTGCGTGGCGGATGGCGGACCATGACATTCGCCACGGGCGGCGCGTGCCCTTTGCAGAGTAAACACGGCCTGTTATAATCCTGCCATGATCAGAGTTGCCATCATCATTGAACGTGCCGATGTTGCGCTGGGCGGGGCCGAGCGGTCGATATGGGAACTGGACCGGCAGTTGAACAGGATGGGCGTGGATGCAACGGTCCTGGCCGCCAGCGCCAAGGGTAATCCTGGCGACGTGAAGATACTGTGTGAGAACAGGTCGGGCAAGCGGACGCCGTTTGGCGTTTTCGGCGAGGCGATCCGGGCGCACATGACAAAGGAGCATTACGATATCGTGCACAGTACACTGCCGTTTGAATTCGCGGATGTTTATCAACCGCGCGGAGGCAGCTATGCCGAGGCGATCGAGCGCAACATCGCCAGTTATGATAATGCGGCCGTTCGGCTGTTCAAGACGGCGACAAAGTCGCTCAACTGGCGAAGAACGGTGCTGCTGAATGCGGAAAAACGTCTCTGCCGGGCGGGTTCGCGACCGATCATCGCGGCGTTGAGCGAATACGTGAAGGGCCAGTTCGTCCGACATTACGGGATGCCGGAGGAGCGGATTTGCGTGATCCCCAACGGCGTGGACATACGGTACGCCGCAAGAGCGGACAAGGGAGACGACGAGGCCGAGGGTGGTTTGCCGGCGGCGCGCGGGGAGGGGGCGTTGTTCTTATTTGCAGCCAACAATTTCCGGCTCAAGGGCCTGGCGACGATTGTCCGGGCACTGCGGCTGCTGAAGGATGGTCTCGAACCGCGGCCGGTGTTTGTCGCGGTGGCGGGCAGCGGGCGGGCCGAACCTTACCGCGACCTCGCGGAGAAGTTGGGCGTGAGCGATCGTCTGGCCTTCTCGGGTGCGGTGGGCAGTATCCAGGTGGCGCTGGAACCGGTCGAAGCGGCCGTCCTGCCCACGTATTACGATCCGTGCTCGCGGTTCATCTTAGAGGCGCTGGCGTACGGCAAACCCGCCATCACCACACGGTTCAACGGCGCGGCGGAACGGTATGTCGACCGGCGTCACGGGGTCATCATCGACGATCCGCGGGATACGCGGGCGCTGGCGGAGGCGCTCGCGCGGCTTGCTGAGCCTGAAAACGCCCGTTCGGCGTCGGAGGCGATCCGGCTTGATAACCTGGCGGAGAACATTTCTGTTGCCAGGCATGCCGAAAGGATGGTAGAGTTGTATCGGTTTATCATCGCGAATCGAGGAACACAGGCATGACGTGGGCAGCGTTGACAGTGGCGGCGTATCTGTTGGGGTCCATACCCTTCGGGCTGCTGATCGCGCGTGCGCACGGCGTGGACCTGCGGCGGATCGGGTCGGGCAATATCGGGGCAACGAACGTCTCGCGGGCGCTGGGGCGGCCGTGGGCAATGGTCTGTTTTGCCTTTGACTGTCTCAAGGGGCTGGTTCCGATGTTGGTCGCCGCCCTGCTGATCGATCAGATTACGGTGGGCGTGCTGTGGCTGTGGCTTGGCGTGGGATGCGCGGCGATCATAGGGCACGTGTTTCCGGTGTACCTGCGGTTCAGGGGCGGCAAGGGCGCGGCGACAAGCCTGGGCGTTATCTTCGGGCTGTATCCTTACCTGACGCTGCCGGGTCTTGTCATCCTCATGATCTGGTCAGCGGTGCTGATCACGTGGCGGTATGTTTCGTTGGCGTCGATTCTTGCGGCGCTGTCGTTTCCCGTGGTTCTGGCGGTGGCGATCTGTATTCAGCCGGACTGGCATTTCGCGGTGCTGTGGCCGCTGCTGATTGTTGCGTGCGCGATCTCTATTCTCGTGATCGTGCGGCACGTGGAGAATATCAAGCGGCTGCTGGAAGGCTCGGAAAGCAAGGCCTTCCAGAATTGACGTCAGCCAATTCCGTCGATCCTGTCGGCGCAGCCTTAATCGTCTGACAACATCCGGCGCGAGGGGGTTTCGCCGGCTGCGGGCATGAACTATAGGCCGAGCTTCCTGTTGAGGATGTCGGAGACGACTTTGGGGTTGGCCTGGCCTTTGCTTCGTTGCATGACCTGGCCCATGAGGAAGCCGAGAGCCTTCTTGCTCTTCTTGCCGCCGGAGGTAGCTTCGGCGACGGCATCGGGGTTGGCGGCGATGGCGTCGTCGACCATCGATTCAATCTCGTTTGCGTCGTTTTTCTGGAGGAGATTGAGCCGCTGTGCAATCTCGTCGGGGCGGCCGCCGGAGGCGATCATCTCTTCGAAGATCGTGGTTGCCGCCGTGGCGCTGACCTGGCCAGCGTCGGCCATGGAGGCCAGACGGGCGAGGGCTTCGTGGCTTACGCCGAGTTGCGCGACCGTGCAGTTCTTCTCGTTGGCGATCTTCATGCCGGTCTGCGTAAGCAGGTTGCAGACGCGTTTGGGGTCTGCGCCGGCCTTGACGGCCTTGTCGAACAGTTCCGCCGTCGCACGGTCCGCCGTCAGGACACCGGCGTCGTAATCGCTGAGGCCGCAGTCGGCAATGAAGCGCTGCTGCATCTTCAGCGGCAGTTCGCACAGGCGCAAGCGAATCTCAGCGAGCCATTCGTCGTTCATCTCCACCGGCACGAGGTCCGGCTCGGGGAAGTAGCGATAGTCGTGGGCCTCCTCTTTTTCGCGCTGCAGGACGGTCCGCTGGTTGACGTCGTCCCAGCCGTAAGTGCGTTTGTTGCCCATCTGCATGGTCCGGCCGGTCTCCAGGAATTCGTCAAGCTGGCGCTGGGCTTCATAGGCGACGCTTCGCTCGATGGCGCGAAAGCTGTTGAGATTCTTCACTTCAGAGATAGGCGTTTTGTAGAGCTGGCCGTCGCGCGTGATATGGAGATTGATGTTTGGCTCGAAGCGCATGTGACCCTTTTGCATGTCACCCTCCGAGACGCCGAGGTATCGCACGATTCGCTGAAGCTCGCGGGCCAGCGCCCCCACCTCCTCCGGCGAGTTCATTTCCGGTCTGGTCACGATCTCCAGGAGCGGGGAGCCGGCACGGTTGAGATCGATTGCCGAAAAGTTGCCCAATGTGTGGATGTTCTTGCCGGCGTCTTCTTCAAGATGGGCGCGGATAATGCCTATGCGCTTGGTCCCGCCGGATGCCAGCGGGATTTCAATGCAGCCGTCCTCACTTAACGGAAGGTCGTACTGGCTGATCTGGTAGTTCTTAGGCAGGTCGGGATAGAAGTAGCTCTTGCGATCCCACTTGGTGAAGCGGGCGATGCGGCAGTTGAGGGCCAGCGCAGTGAGCACCGCGTATTCATAGGCCGTTTTGTTCATTACGGGCAAAACGCCCGGCATGCCGATGCACACGGGACAGACACGCGTATTGGCCTGCCGGCCGTATACCAGTTCACAGCCGCAGAACATCTTGGTGCGGGTGGCCAGATGCACGTGAATCTCGAGCCCAACAACCAGTTTGTATTCCAGACTCGCCATGTTACCGTTTTTTTGCCACAGAGGACACAGAGGTCACAGAGGATTCTTAATTCTATTCTATACAGATACCCGTTTGATACCGTCCACCAATCGGTCCAGTCCAAAGTTTATGATAAGGCCCCGGTTCAATCCAGCAGCTTTCAAATAAGAAATTGTTTGCGACAGAGCAATCCCGGGTGGAATCTGCTGTGATTTCAATTCGACCACAACCTGGTTTTCAACAAGCAGGTCGAGTTTCTGCCCCTTAATCAGCTTGCCCTTGTATGTAATCCCAACGGGCACCTGTCTTTGGTATTTGATGCCCTGTAAGTCAAACTCGTGACACAAGGCCTCTTCGTAAATCGATTCGAGCAGACCTTTGCCAAGCTCGCGGTGCACCTCAATTGCCGCTCCGATGATACGTTCTGTCAAATCATCCATTATCTTAGATGCCCTTTGGGGGCCTCGGTGGATTCGAGTTAGAGCATGGGGTCCCAGGGCGGCAATTGGATCGGCTTTTGTTTCAGGATTTTGAGCACTTCCTTCGGTACGTATTCCTTTCTGACGATGATGTTGTAGACGTGCAGATCGAACCAGTTGTCATACATGGCCCAGTAGCCGCCTTTGCCGCGGTCGGGGCCCCAACTGTTTTCCACACGCCACTTGACCGGCTTGCCATCACGGAGATCCACCCCCACCAGGACCATACCATGATTTCGCGTGCCCTGGCGGAAGAGCGCCCGCTCGGCCTTGCTCATCGCCATGTCGATGCCGTAGATGGAATCGTAATCGTAAAGGCCCGGGGCCATGATGCCCAGTTCCGAACTCTGATCGACGCTGACGTTGCAGGCGAACATAACCGGCGTGTCGTCCACAATCGACTTGATGGCGATTTTCTTGAGCGTGTCGATGTCCACGTTGATATACGTGATATCGTGGCCGTTCCAGATGTTGCGGGACATGGCAATCGTATAGCGCTTGCCGTACTCGTGCGTGGTGTCATTGAAGATGTTCACGTAATCGTCCGTATTGACGCCGACGAATTCGCGGAAGAACTCAAGGGGCGTCATGGCAAGTTCTTCAATGTCCTGCTCGTTATCGCCGCGTGCTTTGTCGCCGTCTTTATCTCCATTGCGGCCATCGTCCTTCTGCTCGTCTTTGCCCTTGCCCGGCTCGTACCGCCATACGAACTCGGTGGGCGGCTCGCCAAGATTGATGGCCAATACGCGGTAGACATCGGCCAGCATCTTCTCCTTTTCCCGACGCAACTGCCCCACCGTCGCACCCTGGGCGGCGAATCGGCGAAGCTTGACGGCATCGGCACGAAGCAGTTGCTCCAGAACGGCGTTCATCGAGCGCGTGGCCTCGGAACTGTTGGTCTCGGGATAGACCTCTTTGGGAACGAGGCCGTACTTGTTGACGAGGTCCGCCACGTTCTCCCAGTACCCGCCGTCTTCAACAGGCATCTGCAGGGCCATGACGACTTCGCGATCCATCAGATCGCGATCGCGCAACTGGATCATGCGTTCGAGAAACGTGTTGGATTTTTCCAGTTTATCCCAGAACGTAAGGTAGATCTGGGAGAATTCCAGGTTCTTGAGATCCTTGTCCTTGCGGACGCCGTGGCGAATGGTGTTCAGCCCGGCAAAGAGCCAGCACCGGCCCGAAGACTTCTGGTTTGTCACACCTTTGACGTCGATCTTATGGGTGTAAAGATCGTCATGAGCACGAATGATGTCGCGATTCAGGGCAAGATTCCTGATATCCGTATTGGAAATCGCGTTGTACATCGCGCGCGCGTGCGGATCCATTTGAAAGGACGCTTGCAGGTCCCGGATAGTCTTTTCAGTCAGGCTGCCGGCGTCGGCAAACACCTGACCACCATACAGAACCGCAGCAAGGACCATCACCCATCTGACTCTTCGCATCACACGTTTCATCACACTGTCCTCTCAGATTTCCGGTTTGCGTTTGTGCCAATCCGTGTGTTTTTCGAACATCCTGGCTATTCGCAGCAACTTCTCCTCGGTGAAAGCCGGGGTCATTATCTGCAGGCCGATTGGCAGGCCGGCGGCCATGCCGCACGGAATACTGATGCCCGGCACTCCGGAAAGGTTGGCCGCGAGGGTATAGGTATCGGCCATGTACATCTGCAGGGGGTCGGCGGTCTTCTCGCCGATCCTGAAGGCAGTTGTCGGCGAAACGGGCATCATGAGGCAGTCGGCACGCTCGAATGCCTTGACGAAGTCGCCGCGGATGAGGTTTCGCACCTTGAGGGCCCGCAGGTAATACGCATCATAATACCCGCTGGACAAGGCAAACGTGCCGAGCATGATCCGCCTCTTGACCTCGTCGCCGAAGCCCTCGGCACGCGACATGGAATACACCTCCATACAATCCCGGGCCTGGGGGGATCGGTATCCGAAGTGCACACCGTCATAGCGGGCAAGATTGCTCGACGCCTCGGCCGTGGCAATCACGTAATAGGCGGCGATAGCGTACTGGAAGTGCGGCATGCTCACTTCGACGAGCTGGGCCCCCTGCCGTCGGTAGACTTCCAGTGCGGCCTCAATGGCGCTTCGCGTGTCGGGATCGGCAGCGGCATTGAATTCCGGCACGATTGCGATCTTCAGATCGGCCAGGGGTACGTCAAGCTGGGCCATATAATCGCACATCGGGGCTACGGTTTCGCTGACGGATGTGCTGTCGCGCGTGTCATGGCCGGCGATTGCATTGAGCACCATCGCCGCGTCCTCAACAGTCGTTGTCAGCGGCCCGATCTGGTCAAGGCTGGAGCCATACGCCACCAACCCGTAGCGGGACACCCGGCCGTACGTGGGCTTAAGACCAACGACACCGCAGAAACCCGCGGGCTGGCGTATCGACCCGCCCGTATCCGATCCCAGTGCGGCCGAGCACAGCCTGGCGGCGACGGCGGCGGCGGATCCCCCACTGCTGCCGCCGGGTACACGGCTTGTGTCCCAGGGATTGACGGTCTGCTTGAGGCCGGAGTTCTCGGTGCTGGAACCCATCGCAAACTCGTCCATGTTGGTCTTGCCGACAATGACGGCGTCGGCCGCCAAGAGACGTTCGACAACGCAGGCGTCATAAGGGGCGTAAAAGTTGGCAAGAATCTTCGAAGCGCATGTGGTGGGACCCTGGCGCATGCAGATGTTGTCTTTGATCGCAACCGGGACACCCGCAAGCGCGCCGACAGGCTTGCCCTGGGCGATCTTACGGTCGACGGCCTCCGCTGCGGCAAGGGCTTGCTCTTCGAAGAGGGTCAGGTATGCGCCTACGACCGGTTCGACCTTTTCGATCCGCGCGAACAAGGCCCGCACGGCGTCGACGCTTTTGACTTGGCCGGACGCGACGGCATCACGCAACTGTCTGGCGGTCAGATCATCCATCGTTACCGTTGACCGGCGGGCGTCCGCTTCCTGGTATGCTTAAGGAACCATTCATACAGTTCCGGGTTGTCGTAAGTGGCCGTCCATGAGTCGTGGCCGGCTTCCGGGTATACCGTCAGGCGTGCATCGCCGCCGACCTTCTTGACCGACTGCACCATAATCTCGCTGCGATCCAGCGGTACGACGTTGTCCTTTGCGCCATGGAAAGCCCAGACCGGCACGTTACGCAGCCGCGGCCCGAAGAGCGGTTCGCCACCGCCGCAGATGGGGGCAATCGCGGCAAAGCGCTCCGGATAGTCGCACGCCAGCGACCACGTGCCATAGCCGCCCATGCTCAAGCCGGTGAGATAGATTCGGTCGGTATCCACATTGTACCGCTTGACGATATCGTCCAGCAGCGCGATCAAGACCTCGTTCTGCTTGGGCCACCAACTGTCGGCGGGACACTGCGGCGAAACGATGATGAAAGGCATTTCCTTCGTCTTGACGATCTTCGGCGGGCCGTGCTTTTCGACGAGGTCCAGATTGTCGCCTCGTTCGCCGGCGCCGTGCAGGAAGAGTATCAGCGGCCACTTCTCGTCGCTTTTTCCGTAGTCCTTGGGAATGTACAACAGGTACTTCAGCGACATCGTTTTGGTGACTGTCCTCTCGAAGACCTGGTCGTGCTGTCCCGGCGGCAGCGGCTTACTCATCTTGCCATCCTCCTGGCCAAAACATCCCGTTGCAAGTGTTGCGACAAGTGCGAGTACATGGAAGGCTCTCATAATACGGCTCCTGACTTAAAGGCGACGATCAGGCACCCGGGCCGTCCTCCAGGATCCTGGGCACCTTGAAATACTCATCATGCCGCTGCGGCGCGTTCGACAGCGCGGTTTCCGTATCCAGTGAAGGAGTCACACGATCGGCGCGGAAGACATTATGGATCGGCAGACAGTGGGCCAGCGGCTCGACGCCGGTCGTGTCAAGCTCGTTGAGCTTTTCGATGTAGTCGACGATCGCACTAAGCTCGGTACTGAAACGCGCGACTTCCTTTTCGCTCAGTTCCAGCCTGGCCAGTTTTGCCACTTTCCTCACCTCGTTTTCATCGATTCGGCCCGCCACAGTCGGCTCCAAAAAAAAAGCGAGACCGCAAACAGCCTCGCCAAAAACGCTTCACCTGAAAGGGTCACCGCGAATCAGTCGGCTGCCTTCTCCGCGACTTTGTAATTGCGTTTGAGCGGCTTTTCGACCAGACCCATCCGGATCGCCTTTGCTGACACGCTGATGCGGCAGACCTTGCCGTCGATGACTGCCCGGACCTTTTGAATATTGGGTTTGAACTTGCGTTTTGTGACGCCGGTGGTCTTCTTACCCACGCCGCCCAGGTATTTTGCCTTACCGCGTCTGGCGATGCTCCGACCGGCGGTGGTCCGCTTACCCGTGAAATAGCATTCTCTTGCCATCAGACAACTCCCATCTTGCGCTCCGCAGTTTGTACTGACAACCGCGGCGTTCTGTTCCTGTTACTTTAAAGCCTTACAACTATAAGGCACAACGGCGAGAATGCAAGAGGTGAACGCAAAATTGACCGAAAAAAATTCAGATTTTCGCCTTGTATTGTGATTTTCCTTGCTTTGGGGGCGGTTATGAGCAGGATATGGCGGACAAGGAGTTCGCATGAGCACAAACACATCCCGTAAACGGGTCCTCATAACTGGCTGTTCGAGCGGATTTGGGCTGCTGACCGCCGTGGAGGCGGCCAAGGCGGGGTACGAGGTGATTGCGACCATGCGGAACATGAAGAAGGCCGAGTACCTCCAGATAGCTCTGGACCAGGCCGGGGTTTCCGCGGTCGTCGAGCAGCTTGACGTGCGTAACAGGGCCCAGATCGCAGAGATAGCCGACAAGTACAAACCAGTGAATATTCTGATCAACAATGCCGGGATGTCTATTCTGGGGTCTTTTCTGGACATCACCGACGCTGAAATGGCCACTGTTTTCGATACCAATTATCATGGTGTTGTGGCCCTGACGCGAGCGATCGTTCCGGGGATGATTGAAGCAGGTTCGGGACGAATCATCAATGTGGCGTCACTGGCCGGCCGAGTCGGACATCCGTTCAACGCCACTTACGCCGCAACCAAGCACGCGCTGGTCGGCTTTTCGAGATCAGTCCGTATAGAGCTGAAGCCGTTCAACATCGACGTGGTCTGTATTGAGCCGGGCTATCATAAGACCGAGATTCTCCGCGCCAATGTCAATCTCACGGAGAACTTTTATAACCCGGATTCCGCCATGATGCCATACAACCGGGGCTTTCTGCGGCTGATGCGCGACTACATCATACCGCGGGCAGGCGAAGCGGAGGCGGTTGTCCGGACGATCCTGAAGGTCATGGAGAAGAAGAACTCGCGGCCGCACTACCTGGTCGGTCGCGATGCGCGTTTTGCCATTACCGCCCGCTGGCTGGGTTTGATGCCGATCGTGGAAAAAGAAGTGCTGCACAAGATAGCGGTTGCCACACGCAGAGAAAACCGGCGCGCCGAGTCCAGGCAGAAGAAGAGGCGTCAGACGGAAAAGAGCTGCTGACAGCGATACACAGCTTCTTTTCCACGAAAAGGCCGTTCATTGCGAACGAGGGTGCGTGGTAAACCTCCTGAGCACCGATCAGCGCCAGCTTGTATCTCCCCGGGGGCTGTCTGCCGCGCCGGTTCACGCCCGCTGACAGATCAATCCCTTCAGGTTTGCCGCAGTTTCGGGTGACATCAAGGCCGTTGTGGCCTCTCTGTAAACGTCAGCACAGCGGTTTCATGACGATTGTGTCGCGCAACCGGGCAAGCATCTTGTCCTTATCTGCGCCGTCGAGGCATACATGTGCCCAGACCTCCAAATGCAGCAGCTTGGTTCGCATATATGGCCTGGAATGTGCATACAGGTGTTCCATCTGTCTTTCGGACAGCTCCAACATTTCGCAAATGCGCGAGTTGCGGAAAAAGGCCAGAGGTATCTCCATACGTCGCCACGCCGCCGCCGGAAAGCCCGTTTTCGGGCGATGCGACAAACTCTCGGGGATATAGCGCCGCGCTACCTCCCGCAGGACCCACTTATCACAGATCAAACGATGGCTGTTGGTACGGGCACGCAGCGAGAAATGCACTTTCCAGCGATACGGCATGTTGACGGCATCGCGGACCACGGCGGTATCCAGAAACGGAAATCGCGCCTCGATGCTGGCGGCCATGCCCAGACAGTCATTGCGATGGAGCAATGATCTGAGGTGGTATCCCAGCCACCAAAGTGACTGAAAGTCTTCCGGCTGCCGCCCGCCCCGCCGGCTCAAGGTATTGCGCATTTCCTCAAACTCAAGACGTTTTTCATAACGGCTTGCCAGTTCCTTGCGCACATCCGATTCGGGTATCTCGGCACGTTTGCCCACGAGCCAGTGCAGGGCTGGCAAGTACTTGCGAAGCCGCCGCGGCACAAATGGTTGCGACTTGTACCGGCCGACAATCATTTCAGGATATCCGTAGTAACACTCGTCGGCCCCCTCGCCGGACAGAACGGCCTTGACACCGGCGGAACGCACCAGACGCGAAACCATGAGAAACGGCACAGAGTTGAGATGCTGGGCGAAAGGCTGGCCATAGTGCTCCATCACATCCGGCATCGCGTCAAGCCAGTCGGTGTCATCGACGTCGACGGACCTGAAATCCATTTTCAGGTGTTCGGCGAGGGTCTTGGCAGCTTCGTATTCGCTTTCGGGGCCCATGACGTTGGCATGAAACACCATCATATTGCTGTTGAATCTCGATGCCATGGCCATTATGGTCGACGAATCAACGCCGCCGCTGCATAAGACACCGACAGGTGCATCGGCAACATGCTGCATTTTCACGCTTTCGAGAAGCATTTGCTCGGTGCGATCTACGACCTGCCGAGGCGAAAGACCGGCCAGTTCCTCCGCCAGATCGGCATCCCACAGATCGCCGAGCCGGAAGTGATATCGTGATGAGACTGTACCGTCGGCGGAAACCGCGATTACAGCACCGGGCTCCACGATATGAATGCCTTTGTAAAACGAATGGTCCGCGTGGGGCCCGCCGGAACCCTGCAAGTAGTCGACAATGGAAAGCAGATCCGGCTCAAAAGTCAGCCACGGCCGAAATGCCGCAATGCTGGAACTGAACAGAAAGGCCCCATTGTGATGGCAGACATATAACGGTTTAATCCCAAAGCGGTCGCGCGCCAGCGTCAGTGTATGCGTGTGACGATCATAAAAGGCAAACGCATACATGCCCTCGACAACGGCAAGCGTCTGATCAAAGCCGCGGTGAATCAGCATCTGCAGAAGCACTTCAGTGTCGCTTGTTGTTCGAAATGTGACGTTCTGCCGCTCCAGTTGGGCCCGCAGCTCTTTGAAATTGTATATCTCGCCGTTGTAGGCAAGGGCATATCGCCCCTGGTCGTCCCAGAAGGGCTGCCCGCTTCGTTCGGACAAATCCAGCAGAGACAGGCGGGTGTGAACCAGCCCGATGCCCGCGTCGCTGAAAGTGCCCTGCTGATCCGGGCCGCGGTGATGAAGCAATTGCCTGGACTTTTCGAGCTTGTCCGCAGGTATAATCGCGGTGCGATCAGGTTGGTGGATGCCGAAGAATCCGCACATGGGTTTAAGAGGCAGTAATCTTCTTGAGGTAGTTGATTTCGCTTGTACTCAGCCGGCGACATGCACCCACAGGCAATCCCTTGATGCTGATATTGCCGATTCGGGTTCGCTTAAGGGCCTTGACCTTGAAGCCGACGCCGGCGATCATGCGGCGGACCTGGCGATTGAGACCCTGGCGGATAACGACCTCGATGACCGACTCGTCACGGGTGCGATGCAGAACCTTTACGGCGGCCTTGCCTGTTTTGCCTTCAGCCAGCCAGATGCCCTTCTTGAGCCTCTCGATAGCGTCGCCTTCGATACGTCCCTTGATCGTCACCTCGTAGGTCTTGGGCAGTTCGTAGCGCGGATGAGTGAGGCGGTTGGCCAGTTCCGAGTCATTGGTAAGAACGATGCCGCCGGTCGTGTCCGCATCGAGCCTGCCGACGCAGAAGACCCGCTCTCTGCAATCCACAAAGTCGACGGCCTTCCTGCGGCCATAGGGGTCGGAACTGGTGCAGATGACGTTTTTCGGCTTGTTGAGAAGAAAGTACACCTTGGGCTCGGCATGAATTCGTTTGCCATCGACGGTAATAACGTCGGCGTCGGGATCGACAAAGGCCGGCAGCGTGTCGATCACCTTGCCGTTAACCCGCACGGCCCCTTCCCGGATCAATTCCTCGCAGGCCCTTCGTGACGCAACTCCCGCAGCAGCCAGGACCTTCTGCAGCCGCTGCCTGTGAGAAGGCTCCTCCGATGCAGGTTGCGACCTGGTCCGGCGGCGCGACGGTCGTCGCAGTTTTTCTTTATCTTGAACCACGTGTGATGTGCCTTACCTTCGAAACAACGTGATCAGCCACAGCAAGAGCGTCAGCAAAATTGACAGAATAATGCTTGTGGTGATGGGAATGAATACGCGCCAGTTTCTGCCGCCGAATTCGAGATCGCCGGGCAGCCTGAAGAGCCCGATGCGCCCCAGCAGCAGCATTGCGGCGCCCATTGCAACAAGCAACAGTCCCATAACGATGAGCCACTTGCCTAAGCCGCCCATAACCTTCCTTTCGCGTGGGACGATCCTCCCGTAAGGGAGCCCACGAGCGTTTGCACCTTGAATAAACCGCCGTGCGAGTATACAATACGACATCGACCAAGGCAACTCGCAGCGTTAGGCGGTAATGAGCAAATGATTACAACCGTCCTGTTCGATCTCGACGACACCCTCTACGATGAGGTGGACTTCTGCCGCAGCGGTTACCGTGCGGTGGCGGCCTTCCTGTCAGGGGTGCCGAACCTCACGGCCAGCCCGTCGGCTGAGGAGATATTCGCCGCATTCTGGCGAGAGTTCGAAAAAGGCAACAGGGACAAGGTCTTCGACAGCGCGCTGGCGGCGCTGGGGGTGGCCTATGAGGCCGACACCATTGATCATCTCGTAAGAATTTACCGCGAGCACAGGCCGGACATTACCCTGCCCACGGAAAGCCGGGAGATTCTCGATGCTCTGCAAGGACAATACGCACTCGGACTGTTGACCGACGGCTTTCTGCCCACGCAGCGGCTGAAAGTGGAGGCATTGGGGATCGGCCATTATTTCAAGCACATCTGTTACACGGAGGAACTGGGCCGCGAGGCCTGGAAACCCTCCACAAAGGGGTTCAAGTACCTCCTGAAGAAGTTCCGGGCCAAGGCCACCGACTGCGTTTACGTCGCGGATAATGCCGCGAAGGATTTTATCGGTCCTAACGCGCTTGGCATGGCCACCATACAGCTAATCCGGCCAAATCGCGTCTTCCGTGCCGCTCCGTCGGGGCCCGAGGCCGAGCCGGGCCAGATCATAGCCTCATTGTCGCAGTTGCCGGCGGCTCTGAAACGCCTTGGCGGCAAGTAAGGTCTTTTCGGCCTCCAGACGTGCAAAAAGGCCCTCGGAGGGCGTTTTTGTATTGACGAAAGACCGCTTTTTTGGCATACTAAGGGTATCGCATTGCCCGCTTGACCGGGGCTGATGGGTACGGTCGGTTCGTGTGCATATGTTTTGTTATGAAGGAGTTACGTCATGCCGGCAGGCAAACAATCCCAAAGCAGCGCCATGCTGTATACGCTCATTGCATTCGTGGCGATCTCGATTATCGCAACCGTCTGCGCGGTATACTTCTATGTCAAGGCCGAGGATTATAAGACCCAGGTAATCAACAAGGAAGAGTTACTGTCCAAGTTCGCCAACAGCACCGAGCAGAATCAGGCAGCCACAAGAATCGGCAAAACCAAACAGGGGGAGACATACACGAAGACGTTGCTGGGGCTGCTTGACGAAATGGTCTCGGCGGTCACAGGGGCGGCAGCCGAAGATACGCCCGCCACGGTGAAAGCCAATGATGCCAAGGTGAAGATCAATGAGACGCTGGAAATGTTGGCGAAGGACGGGACGGTTTCGAACACCGAGCCCGTTAACCTTGTGCAGATCATCCAGCAGCTGAAATTGCAACTGGACACTCTTGACCAGAGCCAGTGGCAGCTTGCCGAGCGGTTTGCGAAGCTTCAGGACGACTTTGACGACGCCCAGGAAGAGAGCCGCATCAAGGAACAGAAGCTAATCGATGAGAAGAACCGCTATCAAGCTGACGCCGCCGAGGCACAGGCGAGATATGACGAACTTCGCCGCCTTGCCGATCAGAGCACTGAGCAACAGGTCCAGAATCTTATGGACAAGCTCGAGAAGGAACAGGCCAAGGTTAAAGAACGCGGCATGGAACTGCTCGCCACACAGGAGGAACTCAAGAAGACTCAGGAGTCGCTGGCCCTGGCTCTTGACAAGCTCGAGGCCATCAAGGGCTCCGGGCTGGATATCGAAGTTGCCGCCTTCAAGCCCGATGCACGCATCGTGCGGATCGACAATCAGGCGAATGTCGTTTATCTTAACATCGGCAGCAAGGATCATGTCTACCGCGGCCTGACCTTCTCGGTCTACGACAGAAACGCCCCCCTGCCGGAAGACGGCAAAGGCAAGGCGGAGATCGAGGTTTTTCAAGTCAGCGAAAACGTTTCGGCCGCCAGGATCAACGAATCCACGAAGAAGAACCCCATCGTACCTGAAGACATCGTTGCCAACCTGATCTGGGACAGCCAGACCAGCAACCGGTTTGTGGTCGCCGGAGAATTCGACTTCGACGGCAACGGCGTTGTCGAGCCCGACGGCCGGCAGAAGATTGTGCAGTTGATCGAACGCTGGGGCGGCCGTGTTGTCGACGAGGTGACCATCGAGACGGACTTCGTGGTGTTAGGCACCAAGCCAACGCCCATGGCCAGGCCCTCAACCGAGGAGGTCCAGTTCGATGCGACGGTGGAACAGAGGTACGAGGCCTCACTGCAGGCGGGCAATCGCTACGAAGAGGTCCTGTCGCGTGCCGCAGCGCTGCGGGTGCCGGTCATCAATCAGGAGCGTTTCCTGCACCTGATCGGCTATCGGTCTCTGGCGGAGAAGAGCACGCCCTTCTGACGATCACCTCGGCCGGGGGTCGATGCCGATCGATGCGACGTAGATCTGGCCGGTGGCGCGGAGCGTCTCTTCGGACAGCGTGAAGCCCTTCTTGACGGCGACGAAGGTCACTGTCGCATCAGCTTCAATGCACACGGGAAGCGGCATGCCGGTGTCGCAATCAAGCCCGCTGGGGATATCCACGGCGACAATCGGGATGTCTTGCGCGTTGATACAAGCAATGAGCCCTGCATATTCGCTGTGCAACTCGCCGCTGAGTCCCGTTCCGAAGAGTGCATCCACGAGCAGCGCACAGCCTTCGGTTTGGGCGGCGACACGATCGGGCAATCCCTCCGGGAGGAGATTGAGGTGCACAACGGGCAGATCCATGCGTTCAATGATCTTAAGATTTGTCAGTGCATCGCCGCCAATCTTATCACGTTTGCCACACACCACGACACGGACACTAGCACCGCAGTTTGCCAGGTGGCGGGCAATCACATAGCCGTCGCCGCCATTGTTGCCAACACCACAGAAAACGGCCACGGTCGCTTCCGCCACAGCGCCGAGGCGGTCGCAGATTACTTCCGTACAGCCCCTGCCGGCGTTTTCCATCAGCACCACGCCCGGGATGCCCATCTCCTGTATGGCCCATGCGTCGAAATCCCGCACCTGCCTGCGGGTCATGATAGTGTAATCGGCCCATTGCCGGGCAATCACCTTCTGTACCGTCATTCCTGCTGCTCCTGAATATTCTGATACTACCCGTCGGCGATTCAACTGTTTGAAACATCGACGTTGAGGCCGCATGTCTTCACAGATCTGGAACTGACTCGTTGACATTTTAGCATGGAGACCGTAGAGTGGCATGTAAAACTTTGAGATTAAAGAAAGCAGCAGTACATGCACATACTATTGACGAACGATGACGGCCTTTTTGCTCCAGGACTGGCGGCCATGTACAAGCGGCTGACGGAACTGGGCCATGTAAGCGTGGTCGCCCCGGCACAGCCCAAGTCGGGTGCAAGCCACAGCATATCGCTGGAGCCTCTGGTCTGCGAGAAGCTGGACATCATGGGAAAGTTTTCGGCGTTCAGCATCGAAGGCTCGCCCGCCGACTGCGTCAAGGCCGCCTTGTGCCGGTTAGCTGACAATACCCATGGCCCGGTCGATCTGGTGGTATCGGGCATCAATCACGGGGCCAACGTCGGCGTACACGTCTTCTACTCCGGTACTGTGGCGGCGGCGATGGAAGCGGCGTTCGAGACAGTTCCATCTATCGCCGTCAGCGCCACGTTAGACGAGCACTTCGACGTGGAGGCCGCGGCGGACTACGGCTTCGATGTTATCAAGCAACTGCTTCCGCTGCATCCCGGCGACGTGATCAACATCAACGTGCCCAGCCTTGCGGACGGAAATCCAAAGGGCATCGTCGTCGTGCCGCAATCGATCGGCGGATTCGAGGAGAGTATCACGATTTCGCAAAACAAGATGGGCCAGATCATTCTTGAGTACACCGGCGGCCGGCATCGCGACCCTCACACGATGCCCGCCGACACCAGTTCGCTTCGTCAAGGCTACATCACCGTCACCGCCCTGCACTTCGATATGACCAATTACGAGCGCAACAAGTCGTTGGCCAAGATTCCCTGGAAATTGAAAAGCCGCAAGTAGAACGCGCAAGCAAGGAGACCCGACCATGCTGAACGTATTCGAAACACCGTGGCTGCTGCTGTGCGCGGCGCTGGTGCTGCTGATCGTTGTATGGTTCATCCGGCAGGCGCTGCCCGAAAAGAGGACCGGGCCTCTGCTTCTAATCCCCTTGGCAACGGCTATTGCGGCTGGGGTGCTGGAATACGGCTTTCAGACCGACTACGAACAAATCGACAGTCTGCTGGAGCGCGGCAGACGCGCGGCTGTTCATGAAGACGTCATGGGAATGGCCGAGACGCTCGCCCCGGACTATCGCGACCGTATACACCGCTCCAAGGAGGCGATGGTCAGTTTTTTCGAGTCGTGGACGCAGACATCGCAGATCGATACGATTCGGCGAACAACCAGCCATATTGTCGTCAGTTCGCCCACGGCGACCGCTGAATGTGTATTTCGCGTGCTTCTGGCGCCGAACAATGCTTACACGCAGGCGGCAAGTCTTTACTATGTCAAGTTAAGATTCAATCTCGCCGAGCAAGCCGACGGTCACTGGCTGATCAACGGTGCAGACCTGCTGGAAGTCAACTTTCAGCCGATGAATTGGGGGGATATTTAGGGGCAAGGGCGCAGGCATGCCGACTTCCCAAGGTGCGTTTTTGGGGGTGTGATGTGTCCGGAGTGACTATTTCATCACGGTCTTGCGGTGTTCGACCACGCTTTCGATCTTCTCGAGCAACTCGCTCAGATCGAAGGGTTTGACAATGTAGTCGTCGATGCCGCAGGCGTTGGCGCGGGCAATGTCCTGCGTCTGGCTGCGAGCAGTCAGCATGATGACGCTGACATCCTGGCCGCCGGGCTGTTTGCGTAGCATTTCGAGCATTTCGTGGCCATCCATGATAGGCATGATGACATCGAGCAGGATCACATCAGGCCGCTCCTGTTCGAACTTCTGAAGGCCTTCCCGACCATTGCCCGCCGTCACCACCTCGTATTCGTTCATCTCAAGGCGGTCCTGAAGCGTCTGCACGATGTTCGGTTCGTCGTCCACCACGAGGATCTTGGTCTTGCTTGCTTCTTTTCTGAGTCCCAAAAAATCAAACATACCTGTTCTCCAATGAAGCCCTGTCGCGGGGCGCAACGTCGATGGTCTTCAAAACAGTCGAACCACTTTTCTGCGTGTTATCTTTTCCAGGTCCCGCACGTCGGCTGCATCGGCGGGGAAAAAACCTGTCCCCAACATCGGCAGAATCGGGGCCTGTCCACAGCATTTCCTTATGCGACGACGTACAATTTCCTGAATTTTACGGCGTACGACCTCTACGCGAACCGCAGTCGAGCCGTTCACCACAAAAACCAATTCGCGGTCCTCGGTCTGGATTGCAAGGTCCCTGGAATCGGTGAGAAAATGGTCGCTTTCGGTCAGCAACTCATGGATTATTGAACCTGCCTCTTCAGCATGCCTGTCGGAATTGCCGGGTACGTCCAGATGCAGAATCACTAACGCAAAATCGCCGCCTTCGGCAGGCCGGCTCAGGATGGAAAGGTGCTTGTAAAGCATTACAAAGGGGTCCGTTTTCGGCAGTGAGAAGTAGAAGCGGCTGCCCTGCCCTTCCGTGCTCTCTACCCAGATACTTCCGCCGTGGACGGCGATGATGCCGTGAGAGATAGCAAGTCCAAGGCCGCTGCCTCGACTGCCCGGGCCCGGTTCGCGCCGGACCTGGTAAAACTTGCTGAAGATCTGCTTCTGCAGTTCCACGGCTATGCCGATGCCGGTATCCTCCACCACGGTCACAACGTCGTCGCCGCTGTCGAACGTCCGTACCGTCACTCTGCCGCCCGGCGGTGTGAACTGCACGGCGTTGGCGACCAGATTGAGCAGGACCTGCTCGATCCGCTGCGGGTCGGCGAACACCGGGGATATGCGGCCGACGGTTTCGCAGGTGAGCTTGATGTTGCGTGCGTGCGCCTGACTGGCCAGACTGCGTATAGTATCATTGACGACCGCGGCGATGCTCATTACGCGGCGGTTGATCGGCATTGATCCGGCCTCGAGCTTGGCCATATCCAGCAGGTCATTGACCAGGTCTGCCAGCCGGTGACAGTCGCTCTTCATGGCGATGAGATAGTCACGCGTCTTCTCGGTGATCTTGCCGGTGACCCCGGCCAGAATGTTCGACACGCTGTTCTGAATTGTGGTCAGCGGCGTCCGAAGCTCATGACTGATCGAGGCGATGAACTCCGTCTTGCTCTTCTCGGCAAGCTCTTCTTCCGTAATGTCGCGGATGGTGATGACGTTGCCGAGGAAACGGCCCCATGCGTCGTTCATTCGGTTCCATCGCATCTTGAGGATCTTGTGATTGGTGGAACGTATCTTGAAGCCGCCGGCCTGTTTTCCCTCGGTGTCTTCTTTGCCGGAGACCATGTTTCGCAGGCCGAGACCGTCGATGACCACGGCCAGCGCTTCCAGGCTGTCGTCGGCCTGCAAACCGAGAAGGACTTTGGCCGATGGGTTGGCGCGTTCGATCTCGCCGGTCTGCCCGAGGATGACCAAACCTTCCGTCATGTTGTCGATGGCGACCGCCAGCTTGTCTTTTTCGGACTCGACGAGGGCCTTGACTCCGTCCTGGACAATATCGATCTGGTCGGCGATGCTGCCTTCGATTTGCTCTTGCAGTTGCGATAGCTGCATCTGTGCACTGTCCAGCTCCATCAACAGGCCGCTGAGCACCTCCTCCTTGGAGAGGACAGAATGGCCCGCCGTTTCGTCCTGCACGACAACGATGTTGTCACAGCCGACTTCCTGCATCTTGCGCAGCGCCTCGCTGACCGGCGTATCCGGAGTCACCTTGAGTTGACATTCCGGCGGAATTTGCGATCCTTCACCGCGTAGCAGATCGGAGATTCTTACCATCTTTGGCCCGTCAGCGCCACACTGTCGCGGCCGGGACACGCTGCCCGGACGATTACATATGGCGATTATCGGCTAAATCGCCCGCTGTTTTAACCCGAAAAATCGTATCGGAACCGGGATGACCTGAGCCCTTGAGGGCCCGCTGTCGCAGCGCTCCCCAGGTTTTTACTGGACCTTCGGCGAACAAGAAGCTATAAGAACCCTGCAATCGGAACCACACGGGACGTTCGGGAAAACGGAGACACAAGACATGGTCGGTTCAGTAACCCGGCCGATTCCAAGTTCATCTGTTCAGTTGAAAGGATCATCTATGAAGCTGCTTAGAAACCCACTCCATGTATCGGCTCTCATAGCCGTGGCGGCCCTGCTGGCAGCGGACCTTTCTGTTGCAGATGCCCAGACAGCCGGCTTTAACGGTCTCGGCATGAACATGGGCAATCTGTCCCGCCTGTCCCGTGCCAAAACACGTTCCATCAGCCCGGAGAATTTCACAGGCGAAAAAGGCAAAGGCGGCATGGCCACCGAAGGCACCGGCAAGAACGCCGCACGCGATCTGGGCCAGAAATGGAAAGTCTCACCCTGTGTCAGGATCAAGCCGGGCGAGACGTTCGAAATGGCCAACATCAAAGGTCCCGGCGCGATTCAGCACATCTGGATGACCCCCACCGGTCACAATCGCTTCAACATCATCCGCATGTACTGGGATGGCGAAAAGGAGCCGTCAGTGGAATGCCCGGTCGGTGATTTCTTCGCGTGCGGCTGGAACAAGTTTGCCCAGGTGTCGTCGCTGGCGGTGTGCGTCAATCCCGGCAGCGGATTCAACTGCTACTGGGAGATGCCCTTCCGCAAGAGCGCGCGTATCACCATGGAAAACATCGATACCCGCGAGATGACCCTGTATTACCAGATCGACTACACGCTGACCGAAGTGCCCGAAGATGCGGCGTATTTCCACGCACAGTTTCGCCGCTCCAACCCGCTGAAATACAAGACGGATCACGTCATCCTCGACGGCGTCAAGGGGTGGGGCCACTTCGTCGGCTGCTACATGGCATGGGGCGTCAATAACACCGGCTGGTGGGGTGAAGGCGAAATCAAGTTCTTCATGGATGGCGATAAGGAGTTCCCCACCATCTGCGGCACGGGCACCGAGGATTACTTCTGCGGCAGCTACTGCTTTATCAATCCTGAGACGGACCAGTACCAGGAATACACCACGCCCTACGCAGGCATGCCGCAGGTGATAAAGCCCGACGGCAAGTACCAGTCACAGACTCGCTTCGGCCTGTACCGCTGGCACATTATGGACCCGATCCGCTTCGAACAGGATCTGAAGGTAACCATCCAGGCCCTCGGCTGGCGAAGCGGGGGCCGCTACCTGCCGCTGCAGGATGATATCTCCTCGACCGCCTTCTGGTACCAGACCGAACCGCACGCGCCTTTCCCGCCGCTGCCCGACAAGGACACGCTCGAGATTATCTGAGCAGTGCAGTCTTATTCAGCAGCATCCGCATGCCCCGGCCCTGCGTCGGGGCATGTTTTTTGTGCCCGCCGCACGGCGTTGGCCACGCGCACCACGTCCATCATCTCGGGCACGTCGTGAACGCGCACGATCGAAACCCCCGCCGCTGCCGCCAGCGCAACTGTTGCCGCCGTTCCGAAGGCACGATCCGTCGGCTGGTCTTTGCCCGTAAGCCTGCCAATGAATCGCTTGCGGCTGGCGCCAAGGAGGACCCTGTAGCCGGAGGCAACAAAACGATCCAGACAATGCAGCAATGTCAGATTGTGCTCTGCCGTTTTGCCGAAGCCGATCCCGGGATCAATAAAGATCTTTTCGGGGGCAATGCCGAAACCGATGGCCCGTTGGGCACGCTTCAGCAGAAATGTGAGCACCTCTTCGACGACATCCTCATAGTGGGCCTGCTGCTGCATTGTCGCGGGCGTACCTTTCATGTGCATCAAGACCACCGGGACCTGCTTCTCCGCGGCCAACTCCGCCATACGGTCATCGCCCAGCGCCGTCACGTCATTGATCATCGCCGCGCCTGCATTCAGCGCCGCCGCCGCAACGTCAGGATTGCGCGCGTCGATGCTGATCACGGCCTTGCATTCGGCCGCCATCCTCTCGATCACCGGAATCGCTCGGCGAATCTGTTCGTCTGCCGGCACCGGCTCAGCGCCGGGCCGGGTCGACTCAGGCCCTATGTCGATGATCGCCGCCCCCGCCTGCGCCATTGCCAATCCGTGCGCCACCGCCGCATCGACAGCGGAGAATCGCCCCCCGTCGCTGAACGAATCCGGCGTTACGTTCAAAATGCCCATGACAAGGCATCCAGCGGAAAAATCCAGCCGCCCTGAAGGCCATTCCAGTATGTCACTCCTGACCGTCATCCACCAACCTTGAATCCAATGCCAGCCAGTTTTCTGCCCAAGGAAGTGCCGGCGTCGACGCCCTTCACCGTCGTGTTCTGAAACTCGCGCCGCACGGGGTAGTTCTTCCGCAGGTTGTCAAAGAATTTGCCGCGTTCGCTTTCGGGCACCAGCAGTATCTCACGCGTGTTGAAGTCGTCACGGTTGATCACATACACCTGCTGCACGGCATCATGGATGGCGGCCTGCTCATCAACAGCCGTCCCGTCAACCTGAATCTCCGGCACGGCCGCCGGCGGCAAAAAGTCTCCCACGTCGTGCTGCACCTCAAGACCGAAATGCGCACACACTGCCCGGTAAATCATGATCAGCCCCAACACCTTGCCGTCAAACGAATACCCTGCGATATGGGGTGTTGATAAATCCACTTTGCGGATTAATTCGCCGTCGATGTTCGGTTCGTTCTCCCAAACGTCCAACACTACGCCGCCCAAACGCCCAGCCGCCATCGCCCTTTTCAGAGCGGGCGTGTCCATGACCCCGCCGCGGGACGTATTAAGGAATACACAGCCGGGCTTGAGCGCACTAAAGAACTTCTCGTCAGCAAGGTGATACGTTTTGTCAGGTCCCTCATATGTCAGCGGCGTGTGCATAGTCACAAAATCGCACTCGTACACCGCCTCCAACGGCTCATAGCGGCGGTCGCCGGTCTGTCGCGCCAGCGGCGGATCGTTAAGCACCGATTTCATACCCAGAGCCGCCGTCTTTCGCGCCACCTTGCTGCCCACGTTGCCCACCCCGACGATGCCTATCCGCCTGCCGGCCAACTGGATCCTGTACTTTTTACCCAGCGCCAACAGCGCCGCCACCACGTATTCGGCCACGGAATTCGAATTCGACCCCGGCGCGGACGCAAACCCTATCCCGGCCGCCGCCAAATAGTCCTGATCGACGTGCTCCATCCCGATCGTCGCCGTAGCCACGAACTTGACCGCGCTGCCCTCCAGCAAAGCCTCATCGACCTTCGTGATGCTCCGCACCAGAAGTACGTCGGCATCCTTAACCAACTCCGGCGTTATTGCGCGCCCGGATACCGTTACCACCTCGCCAACCGAAGAAAAGCACATCCGGACAAAGGGGATATTTTCATCCGCAACAATCTTCACAAACAGCCTCACACAATCGGATGGACACGTTATTGCAAAGCGGTCATTCTAACGCACAAACCGGGGATTGCACGCCTTTTTCACAGCGCGTTATCCGAGGCCCACGCCGGCGATCTGCGCCCCGCAGGCCGGGCATGCGGCATCCTTAATCATATTGGAGCGCATGTGGTAGCCGATACGCTCGATCAGAAGCTCGCCGCATTTCCAACAGAACGTCGACTCCGCCTGCGAGCCCGGCAGATTGCCCACATAGACGTAGCGCAGCCCCGCCGCCCGGCCGATTTCCCACACCCTCTGCAGCGTTGCCGCAGGCGTGGGCGGCGTTTCCGTCATCTCGTACGTCGGGAAGAACCGGCTCACATGCCAAGGCACATCCGGCGACGCCTCATTGACAATAAACTCCGCGAGGCGCTTCAGTTCGTCTTCCGAATCGTTCTGGCCGGGTATGATCAGCGTCGTCAGCTCCATCCAGATGTTCGTGTTATGGGCAATGTAGCGGATCGACTCCAGCACCGGCTCAAGATGCGCCTTGCACAGCCTGCGATAGTAATCCTCCGTGAAGGCCTTCAGGTCGATGTTGATCGCGTTGAGCCAGGGCGCGGCAAAATCAATCGCCTCGATCGTCATATACCCATTGCTGACAAACACATTGGCAAGTCCCCTCTGCCGCGCCAGCTTACCCGTCTCTTCGCACAACTCCATGAAAATTGTCGGCTCGGTGTACGTGTACGCAATGCTGCTGCAGCCGGACTGCACCGCGGCAGCCACGATCTGCGCGGGACTATAAGGCTGCCCGTCAATGACCCCCTCGTCCAGCGCAGACTGGCTGATCTGCCAATTCTGGCAGAACCCGCACCGGAAATTACACCCCGGTGTCGAAATCGAAAAACTGCGCGTTCCAGGCTGAAAATGAAACAAGGGTTTCTTTTCGATCGGGTCATCGCTGGCGGCACACACCCTATCATAGACCAAAGAGTACAGTACGCCATCGATGTTCTTGCGGACCGCGCAACGCCCGACCCTGCCGTCGGCGATCAAACACCGCCAGTTGCACAGGAAGCATTTGACCTTCTTGTCCGGCGCCGGCTCCCAAAGGACTGCGCGCTTCAATTCGCGTTGTGTCATTGCCACGTCTCGCTGCCCCATGTCTGCACAGTGATATATCGTAGATTAGAGGCGGCATTTGAACATGTGCGGCTGCGACAAACAAGTCTGGCCGGAAAGCCGCAGCCGCCGGCACGCGCTGGCTGGGCCGCCAAACATGCAGGTCTGATAGCGGCTCTACAGCACTCCATACGCTCGCGCGAGCACCTTGATCGGATGAGTCACCCGTTTGTCCGTCATGTGCTCGATCTGCATCCCGCACGCCCCACACTCGGTCAGCGCATCCCGGATCTCAATGGCGTTAAGGGCCTCGGCCATGGGTGCGCCGATTTGCATCGACGTCTCATAATTCTTTTTCTGCATGCCATATGTCCCTGCGATGCCGCAGCAGCCCGCCTCCACATCAGTGATCTCAGCGCGCGTGAGGGCCGACAGCAGTTCAACGGACGCTCCGCTGACCCCCAGCGCACACAGATGACACGGCGAATGATAGACATAACGTTCGCCTTCGAGCGGATCGGCGACCTCGGTCTTCAGTTTCCCGGCCTTGCGCAGGCGGTTAAGATAGTCCATCAACTCGAATGTGGCGGCGCTGACAAGTCGGGCGTCCTCACTATCGATAAAACGTTTCAATTCGTCCCGCAGGCACAAGGCCGCACTCGGCTCTGAACATACAATCTTGTAGCCCGACCGAACCAGGCCGGCAAGGCGTTGGGGCACGTATTCAAAATCGTACCGCGCAGTATCTATCGCCCCATACGCCGCCGCCGTAATCGGCGCGGGCAGTTGCTCCGGCAGAACCACATCGACTCCGTTGTGACGCAACGTCCTGATCGCGGCCATCCCCAGCGCATGGTCGTTATAGTTTGCAAAGCTGTCCGCAAAGTACGCCACCTTGTCCACCGGCTGGGGCAGAGAGGGCTGCGCGGCCAGATATCGCCGACCTTTCTTCACAAACGTTCCGTGCTGAAATCTCGGCATGCGCCGCCGCCGGTCGATGCCAACCGCCTTTTCCATCACCCACCTGAAGGGCGCCAGGTCCATCACAAACCCGCTTACCGGGGCAAACATCGAACCTATCGCGCTCAGATAACGGTTGTGCACCAGCGCCTTTTCGGTAAGGGTCATTCCGCGGCACTTGATAAGCTGCGACCGGGCCTCCATGATAAGCTTGCTGACGTCGACGCCCGATGGGCATTGCACGGAACACATCTTGCAGTTAACACACAGGCTGAGAATCCGCTTGAATTCATCCGACGCAAACGCCGCGTGGTCCAGCTTGCCCGTGATCCACGCTCGCAACAGATTCGCCTTGGCCCGCGAGCAGGCCAATTCCTCCTTCAGCGCCCTGTGCACCGGACACAACCGCGATCCCGCCTGCGTGCTGAGGCATACTCCGCATCCATTGCACTGCTCAATCTCATAGCGAAACTCGCCGTCGTCGAAGAGCAGATTCGTCTTGAGCCGCTCGGTCAGCACCGGATTTGAAGCACGGAGGTTCCTGATCATCACGTCAGGATCGTCGCTGATCAGCTTGCCCGGATTCATTATCTCGTGCGGATCGAATGCATGCTTGATACCGCGCAGGAGTTCATAATAGGCATCGCCGTACTGTCTCCGGATGAACGCCGTCCGCAGGAGCCCGTCGGCATGTTCCCCGCTGATCGTACCACCCAGCGACCATGCCAGTTCGAACACTTCCGCCGCCAGCGACTGCATCTTCGCAACGTCCTGCGCACTCGTAAGATCAAGATACGGCCGGACGTGCAGTTCGCCATCCCCCGCGTGACCATAGTAGACCAGAGAGACACCGTGACGTTTACCGATGGCTTCCAGTCCACGCAGGTATTCGGCTAATCGCCGGTTGTCGACGGACACGTCCTCCATGAAGGGGATCGGCTGGCGCGGTCCCTTCTCGCGGTGCAGCAGCGGCACGGCATCCTTTCGGGACTTCCAAAGCCGCTTCTGCTGGTTGGGGTCGAGCACCCGCTTGCATGCCTCGGCCAATCCTGCAATCGCCTGTTCCGTCCGCTCGATTTTGGCCAGCACTTCGGCTTCACTGGCCCCGCAATGCTCGACCAGCATCGCCGCGGCGCAATGCACCGGAAAGATGTCCCGGTATGCCGGCAGCGACTCGGCGGCCATCTTCAACACGGCCCGGTCCATCAGCTCGCACGTACTGGCACCGGAGTCGACGATCAGAGGAACCGCCTGGGCCATCTTGCCGATGCTTTCGAACTCGATCTGCATCAAGGCCTTGCACGCCGGTACATCCACCGTACGCAACGTAAGCCGCGTGTAAACGGCAAGCGTACCTTCTGAACCCGCCACAAGTCGTGCCAGATCAATACGTCCGTCATGGCAGGCGCCGACGATGTTATACCCGCACCGGTTGCGCTTGGTCTTAGGCTGGGCGGCAGCAATGATCTGTTCCTTGCCGGCCAGCACATCAACGCAAGCCTGTGCTAATTGGCGATAGCACGGATCATCCAGTTCCTGCGGATCGACATCGTTGGTCAGTTCCACCACGCTGCCATCGGCCAGAACCACCTCCACGGCCTCCACGAAATCGGCGATGAAGCCGTACTCCAGCGAATGCGCCCCTGTCGAATTGTTGCCGACGATGCCACCAATGACCGCCCGATTGCCGCTGGAGGGGTCCGGCCCAATCTTCTTGCCGTACTTGGCAAGCATATTGTTCAAATCGTCAAGCACCACTCCCGGCTCGACGGTCACCCGCGAGCCGTCCTCCTCGATCGACAGAACCCGGTTCATGTGCCGCATCATGTCCAGCACGATCCCGTCACACAGGGCCTCGCCCGCCAGACCGCTGCCGGCCCCCCGGCCCACTACGGCGATGCCGTGATCCGCCGCATACCGCACCACCGCCGCCACGTCGGCCGTATTCACCGGGCTGACCACGCACTGGGGCATAATCTGGTAGATGCTCGCGTCGGTGCTGAAAGCGATCCGGCTGAAAATATCGACGCGAACGTCGCCTTTAACGAGGCCGCTCAAGTCGGCCCCGATCTGTTCGGTAGTCCTGTTCACGTTTGTCTCCATCAGTCCATAATACGACACACACGGCGACCAAGGCTCATGGAAATATACCTTGAAGGTGGGTCAAACGCAAATGAGAAGGGTGGCGCTACAGAAAATCGCCATTACGCTTTTCTTCGCGCCGGCGGCGGAAAAACTCTTGCAGTTGTGCCGTACACTTGTCGGCCAGCACGCCGGCCCTGACCTCCAGCCGGTGGTTCAAACGTTCATCCTGAACAATATTGTACAGGCTCCGAACCGCCCCGGTCTTCGGATCGTCGCATCCGTACACCAGTCGATCGACCCGCGCAAGCACCAGCGCCCCAGCGCACATGGGGCACGGCTCCAGTGTCACGTAAATTGTGCACCCGTGCAGCCGCCAGTTGCCCACGAACTCCGCCGCCTGCGTCAGTGCTATGATCTCGGCATGTGCCGTGGGATCGTGTAACTGCTCCCGCTGGTTGTATGCCTTGGCGATAATCTGCCCCTGGTACACAATTACGCACCCGATCGGCACATCGCCGTTTTCCTCGGCAATATACGCCTGATCGATCGCTCGCGCCATGTAGCGTTCGTCAGCGTCGACAGGCTGCCCGTCACCGGAGGTCAGGTTGTCAAAACCGTTGTCCACAAGAACCCCAAAATCACAATGTCGTACATCGGCAATTCGCAATTGGCATAATAAAACTGCCGGCATTCATACCGAAAGCCGGCAGTGTACGCGATTCGTGAACGGCCGTCAATCGGCTTGACGCCTCACGGCTTGATCGGCAGCTTGACCTTCTGCAAGTCGCTCTGGATCATGTTTTCCATATGCTTTCTGAACAGTTCCGCGCTGGACTCGTCTTTTTCGATATTCTCACTGCGCCCGTGTACCTCCGAGATGGCGGTGAGGTCGTCGTCGCTTATTGACACGTGCGGCGTCAGGAAGATCAGCAATTCGGTCTTGCTCTTGTCGCTTATGGTTCGCTTGAATAATCCCCCAAGAACGGGAAGATCACCTAACAGCGGCACCTTGTCGACGCTCTCCTTGATCTCGTCCTTCACGAGGCCGCCAATCACGATGGTCTGTCCGTCCCGAACGGCGACGCGGGTCTGGGCGGATCGCTTGGCATAGACCGCCGCATTCACGGTTTCGGAAATGGGAACCGTCTTGGCCGTCGTCGTGGAAATCTCCGGCACCACGTCCATTATGACCAGACCTTCCGGATTGATGGACGGCGTGACCTCCAGAATTATGCCGATATCCTCGTATTGAATCGTATTAATGGTCTGCCCCTCATTCGTTTCGCGCGTGTTCGTGATGAAGGGCACTTCCTCGCCAACCGTGATAGTCGCTGTCTGATTGTCACTGGTCAGGATGTAGGGGCGGGAAAGAATGTTCAGCTTGCCTTCTTCCTGAAGCGCACGCAGCGTCATGTCAAGGTCGCCCCTGAGTGCCCTGACAATCAGGCCGCCAGATTGGGCCGCCAGGCCGAAGTCAGTTCCGAGTTCTTCGAAATCTCCGTCCTTTCGCATGTTCAGGAAGGAGAACTCAAACCCCAGATCGAGTACATCGCTGTATGTAACCTCAGCGAACAGCACCTTGATGAGTACCTGGCCCAGGCGTTTGTCGAGTTTCTCGATGATCGGTTCGATCATCTTGTAGTTCTTTGACGAAGTCATCACCAACAGTGAGTTGGTCGTCTCGTCCGCCTCAAAGTATGCCTCTTCGGAAAGATCGCTGCTGCCGGAGGAGCCGCCCGCGGACTGGGGGCCCGGTCCAGCCTGGCCCTGGAATCGCTGTGCTGTGCCGCCGGCGCCCTGCTGATTGAGCGCCCGCATCTCGGTGAACAGGTTGTTGAGGATTTCCTTGAGATTGGCGGCGTCGGCGTTTTTCAAGGGATAGATGAATACCTGGCGTTCCTGCTCAGGATTGGCGTCGAGTTCTTTTATAATTTGTGCAATAACCGTCAGTGTGTCAGCCGGCCCGCTCACCACCACCGAGTTGGTCCGCTCATCCGCCGACGCTATGACGGCGATGGAACTGGCGGATGCCTGCGACGTACCGGCGGCATCCTGCCCGCCGAACGGTCCGCCCCGGAACGACACCGGCATCATACCGCCGCGTGAAGACGAACGCGACCGCGACGAAGTGCCGGCCTGCCCGCCGAAGACCTCGTTGATCAGTTGTGCCGCGTTATCAGCGTCGGCATACTCAAGGTGGAAAACCTTCACGTCCGCCACCGCCGCACTGCGGGAATCCAGCGCAACGACCATGTCTTCGACCACACTCAGCATATCGGCCGGGCCGCGGACGACCACCGAATTGGTCCGCTCATCCGCAGAGGCCACCACACGCGCGTTGGCCCGCGCGCCGCTGGAGAAGGGGTCGCCGTCGTCGCCGCGCCGTCCGCCTCGTCCTCCGGGTCCACCGCCGGGCCCGCCGCCCATCATCTGGAAGAACGCCTCGGGGCCGCCTCGCGACTGGCTGCGGCTGCCGGACTGCTGGCTGTCCTGCTCGAATATCGTGTTGATCAATTGTGCCGTCGCGGTCGCATCGGCAAGGTTCAAATGAAACACCTTGATCTCCGCAACCATGGCCAACTGCGTATCCAACGCCCGGATGATCTCCATGTACCGCTTGATGTTGGCTGTCGTGTCCGTCACGATCAATGCGTTGCCGTCCAGGTTGGCCTCCATCGCGGCGTACTCAGGAAGCAGTGATGCGAGATTGTCCCGCAGGGCACGCACATCCGCGTAACGAATGGGGATCACGTGCGTCACGATGTCGTCCCCCGCTGTGATTTCATCCGGATCGCTGCCCGACGTCACCGGCAGGTTCATCGTCCTGGCCTTGGCCAGGCTGACCACCCGCAGCGTGTTGCCCGCCCGGACCGCCGCCAGGTCCTTGTCCTTCAGCGTTGAGTTGATCAGCGAAATGATCGCGTCTACAGGGATCGGCTTGCGGCTGATCACCGTCACCCGTCCAGTGAGGGGAGCTTCTGTCACGACCACAAGGCCGGCCTTCTCGGACAAGTACTCCAACACCGTCTGAAGCGGCACATCCTGAAAGTTTATCGCCAGGCCGACCGATGCGTCCACGGTGTTCGGATCGGCGGCTGCTGCCGCCGGCGTTTGCGCTTGGCAAACTGAAACCGCCGTCACCAGCAGCACCACCTGCAACAGCCACAGCGTCATCTCGCGTATCCTCATATCAGCAAATGCCCTGCCAACCGCCATGGGATTATCCTCCCAACTCTTGTTTCCTTCTTTCCAACAGTTTTTTCAGGATCTCCGCCTCATCTTCAGAAGGCGGCTCTGTCGTTGTTGAACTGCTCGAAGTTGTCGAAGACCCCGTTGTGGACCACTGCATCATATTTTCAAAGGTCAACACCGTCTGTCCGCTCCCCCCCGACAGCGTCTGGCCGACCAGAATCGTTGTCTCCCTGTCCCCCTGCTTGTACACAATCGAGTCCAACGTCAATTGTGTCACCGTCCCCGAGGCTATCTTCTCACCCGCCGTCAAACAAAATACCTGATTCGTTCGCGTATCTTCAATGAAGGCGGCAGATGTCGTCCCGGCCGCGACAATACCCTTGAGCACCATGTACGACTCCGGCGCGAGCACTACCGGGGCCGGGGTCTCCTGCGGCTCGTTTCGTGATGTCCGCTCCGGTCGGCGGCCGCGGTTGCGCGAAAAGATATTCCGCTGCATGATCAGCCCGTAGTCCTCCCACGACCGCTGCTGCGCTGGCGGGGGCGCCTCGCTGCCTTCCGCCCACAGAACGCCCGTGCCAGCGAGGATCACGGCAGTCAGCACTCCCCTCAGCCATACAGAGCTAAATGTCTTCATTCGTCTTGCTCGCTTCATTTGAAACCTGTCCTTCGGTCGCGCCGATGTACAAGGTCGACAGCTGCAACTGCAGCGACATCTCGCTGCCCGTGTCATTGGCCGAGCCCAACTGCAGATCCTTGATCTTTATCGGGATTGCAGCATGCTCAACATTCCACAGGAATCGCGTCGCCGCCTGTAGGCTCCCGGTCCCGGCCACGGAAACCGTCATTTCCTGTACGTCCGTGCTTTCCGTTGCCTGGCGCTGCGGCTTGACGGACGTCAACGTCAGGCGGCTGTCCCGCGCCCACTCGCCCACCGCATGCAGCACGCGGCTCTCGGCCTGGGACACCGTCTCCAGCCCGCCACTGCCGAACTGCTTCCATCGCTTTTCCATCACGCGCCGGCGGTCGAACAGATTCTGTGCCTCCTCCAGTTGGGCCACCAGCCGCTGCCGCGTATCCTTCGCTTCGCCCAGGCGATTCAATACCGGCGTTAACACGAATTTGTCCAACGGCCAAAGAAACGGCCAAAGAAGCAGCACCACCAACGTCGCGATCGCAATCAGTTTTTCCCGCTTCGATAACATCGCCGTCAATCCATCGCCAGATACTTGAATGTAATCGCGAAACTCACTTCATTCGTCTCCCGCCCGGCGTCGCGCATATACACCATCGCCACGTCGGCGAATGCCGAATTGGCCTTCAGGGCATCGAGCACGCCCAACACGTCGCTTTCCCGCCGGGCCTGTCCCGTGATCAGCCCCTGCTTGTTCTCGCGCAGCGCCAGGCTCACGACCCACACGCTGCCCTCCTCCGGAAACGCGCCGGTCAGTTCGTGCAGGCAATCCAGAAACCGCGGCCGCCGTACCGTCCATGCGGACGCATACGACATCCGGTCCACCACCTGCCGCGCCGCCGCAATATCTTCGGACATCTCCGCCAACTGCTGCCGGTACGCGGCGATGTCCCGCAAATCCTTCTGCCACCCTACCACTGCTGCGATCAAAAGGATCGCCGCGGCGCCGCCCACAATCGCCACCCACCTCCACAGGCGCACCCGCGGAAGATGACGCCTGGCCGTGCTGTGCAAATTTGCAAAATCCACGTAGAATGCTTTTTCCCTGCATGCCGCCAGCGCCAGTGCCGCCGCCCCGGCCGCACGCCCCGCCCTGGCAATATCCGCCGCGTTGAACCCCCCATTGGCCAAAGACGTGTTGTCCTCAACCGTCCTGTGCGGCCCGGCCAACGCCGCCCGCGCCCGCTGCAAAGATGTTTGTTCGGCCGCCTGGCTCGTATAAAGCGTCAGTCGGCGACTCAGGTCACCATCCCCCGCTGACAGAATCAATTGCCGCCGCACCTCCTCCTGCAAGAGCCGGTCCTGCTGCTCCGTCCCTGCCTCACCCGGCCGCGGCGCGTGCCTGATCCACGGCAGGTCCGCCTTGCCCGACCAGAACTCAACCCCCTCGTCGCTGAGGTAAATGCCGAGATCGATATCGCCGTTCTGCTCGAAGATGCGGAACGCATGACTCGTCGGCGTCACCGCTGTCAGGCGAAGCCCGGCCGCCTTCACTACCGCCTCAATCTGCGACAGCCGCCGGCTCTGCGTCGCCATCAGCAAGAGCGTGCTGCTCTGATCCGCCTCATGCCGACGATAGAAGTCAACGGCAAGATCCTGCGCATCCAACGAAAAACTCCGCTGAACCTGGATCTGCACAATACCCGGCAGTGCCTCGTCGTCCGCCGGCGGAATCCTGACCTGCTTGGTGGCGATCCATCGTCCCGGCAGCCCCACCACCACCGGCCTCGCCGCAAACAGGTTGGCTTTGAGAAACTGCCGCAACTGCTGCCCGACCTGCGCCGCCTCGGCCTTCTCAATCCCACCGGCGATCTCGAACACACCCTGCCGCAGCAGCCTGGGCCGGTCACCCTGCATCGCCACCTCCGCCGCAAACACGCGGTGCTCCTCGAATGCAAGGCCCAAAATGCTCTTCATCTTTGCCATATCTGCTTCTGCTTTCCGCGTCTCAACGAATCGCCGCCAAGGTCCCGCCCGTTCGAAGCTCGCTGAGGATATCCTGCTCCAACGGCCAGCCGAAGTGCGTCATCGACTTCCAGTATATAACCCTCGGGCTGCCTTCCTGCGTGTCGAAGACGGCCTTGATCCGCTTGTAGGCCCGCCCGTCAGCCGCAGCCGCCACAATATCCGCTGAGTACTGAAAAGAACGCGTCGTAATCGCCCCTCCGATGGCGACCGCCTTGTCCTGATCGAGCACCTTCGTCACCCACGCAATCGAATCGAGCCCGTCATTGGACTTGCGATACGACACCAGCGCCTCCGCGTCGCTTTCCTCCAGCCCCGGCAGGCACATCAATACTTCCTTCGGCGCGGTGTTCACATTCACCAGCCCTCGCAAGACCTCCTCGTCCGTCGTCGTCAGGCTGTCGGCAATCTGCTCGAACTCTTCAATCTCCAACCCCGACCGGTAATAAAAGTCGATGATGTTGCGCGGGTTATTCATTGAATCCATGAAGTTCATGATGTCGACGTAGCGCTCCTCATCCACCACCTCCCTGATCTTCGCCGCCAGTTGGGAGTTGTCTCTGTTGGTGATATTGATCCGCTCCCCGCCCGCACTGTCCGTGTTCGGCTCCACACTGTACACGGTGACGTAGTCGTAAAAGCCCGGCTCCAAACGGCCGTCGCGATTATCCGGCGGATCGCTGGCGTCGGCATCGTTCTCGTTGTCGTCCAGCACACCGTTGAGGTTCGTATCCTCCCCGTACAGGATATCCTCCGTTGCTCCCTTGATCAGGAGCACCTCTTCCACCGTCTCCAACGGCCCGTTCTTGCAGTTGTAAGGCTCCTCCAGCAACAGGTAATACTCGCTCTCCGCCCCGCCCGGCGAGATCTCGTCATCCGCATCCCGCCAGTCGATAATCGATGCCGCCAACTCCGCCGTCATGCCCGGCAGTTTCAACAGAACCTCCAGCGGCGCGGAATTCAAATTGATCTTGCCTGCCTCGTCCGTCAGCCCGTAGTCCCGCTGCCGGTCATCCTCCAGGTTCGGCCGCAACACCCAGAAATACCCTCCGCCCACCTGCATCTTCTCATACGGCAGGCTCGACTGGAGCGCCAACGACTCCTCGTCCGAGCTCAACTTTGCCTGCACATACGCCAGGGCCCCGGCCGCGGCACACTCCACGTTGAGCGACGCCACCTGGTTGGCCGACACAATCATTCCCACCCGCGTCGCCCGCCCCAATACCAGCGCCAAACCGGCCAACACCAGCACGACCCAGATGGTCACAATCAGGACCGTCCCGCGTCTCCGAGGTACAACAGGTTTGCCGGACCTGTGGTTCATATCCGTGTGCTCTCTTCCTTCAGTGACACACCGCAAGGCAGCGGAAAACTCGCCGTCATACGCCGCAAATCTGTCCGTTCGCTCGCGGCGCCGTGTGACGGACATTCCACAAGGATCTCCAGTTCGACCGCGGCCGGCAGTGCGTCGTCATAGGCCGATGAATCCCATTCATCCTTCCAACTGTACCCGTCGAAGTACCGGATGTTGAACGACCGAACGCTCCGGCACAGCACCTGCGTCGCCGACTCGATCGCGCGAGGTGACAACAAATTCGTCGTCACCCGCCGTACCAGCCGCCGCGAATCGGAATCCTCCTCGATGCCTAATTCCACCATGCTGATGCCGTCCGACAGCCTGTCGTTCAAGGTATGAGCATACGTCGTATGCAGTATCACGCTGTCGCTGTTGTATCCCTTGCTGTCCAGTGCATCAGCCCCGAGAAAGCCCCCCGCCAGAATGCCCGTCGGCGGCAGCGCGCCCGACAGATCCTGTTTCGCCAGTTCGATTGCCCGCCAGGCCGTCAGGGTCGGATTCAGCGCTGCTTCGGCGCTTCGCCGCGCCCGAAACGCCGTGTAAAGACTCGAATATAAACACGACGCCGCCGCCACCATCAGCGCCATCGCCGCGAGCATCTCGATCAGCGTAAAACCCTTGCGTGTGGTGCGGCCCGCGTTCATCCTATTCATCCTCCGGACAAACCAGCGTGCTCAGCGTCACCGAACGCTCCCGATTGCGCTCTTTCCACGTCACCGTCACGTCAAGCTGCGACACAACAGGGTCACTCCACGCCCCCTGGGCCGCCGTCCACCGGTACCCCGGCCAATCGTCGCCGAAGTCGCCGCTTTGACTGCCCGACTGCCAAAGGTCTGCCACGATGAGTTCGCAAAGTTTCGACCGCGCCAGCGTCGCCGCCTCCACACGGCGCCGCGCCTGACCCGACAGACTCGTACAAAGACCCACAGTATGCATCGCTACCGGCATCACCAGCCCGATCAGCACCAGCGTCGCCAACAGCTCAATGAACGTAAATCCCCGCCGCCGGAAATGCAGGGGTGACGAACGCACTGCTCTTGCGACTGGCGCCGCCGCAAGACACAGGGACAACCGTCGGTTCTCCGGCCGGCAGCCGCAGAGTTCCCAAGTGACGGTTTTCAACAAGGAAACGAAGATGGAAAACGGAAACGTCAAGGCGCCTCTCCTTCGACAATCGAAAACGCCTCCGTCGCCGACGGGCAGACCAGCCGTACCTGTTCACCTCGCCGATCCGTCAGCGTAATCGTGGCCGGCGTACATGTACCCTGCGGCGTAAACACCACGTACTCGATCTCCGCATCCTCTCCGGCTCCGGCCAGCTCCACCGTGGTATCCCTGGGAAGCGAGAATTCCCGCCCGAACTCGGTACCAAGTTCTTCGAATGCGCCGCCCTGACGGGCCGTCAACCAGTACAGCCCCTCCGTGGGGTCGAAATTCAGACGGTACGTCGTCCCCTGGCTCACCGCCTGAGAACTGGCCAACTGCGTCAAGGCCAGAATCTGTGCGGCCGCATCGTGGATCTGGCGCGACGCAAAGAAGCCCCGCAGCGACGGCGCCGCCATCGCCAGAACGGTCGACAGGATCACCATCACCAGAATCAGCTCCAGCAAGGTAAACGCCGGTCTTGTCTGTATCGTCCGTTCGTTCAAGGCATGTCCCTCGCGCCGCAACCGCGGCTGTTACCTGTCTTCACTCCAGTTCGTAATGTCGTCGCCGCCGCCCTGCTTGCCGTCAGGCCCGTACGAATAAAGGTCGTAGCCATCCTCGTTGTACTGACCCGGATAGCGGTAGATATATTCATTACCCCAGGGATCCAGCGGCACATCGCGCTTCAGATATGCCTGCTGCCAGCCTTCAGCGTTTGCCGGCTTTTTCACCAGAGCCTCCAGCCCTTCGCTGGTTGTCGGATACCGCCCCACGTCGATCTCGAACGCATCAAGCGCCACCTCAAACTGCGATATCTGCGTGCTGGCACTCGTGATCCGCGCCTGCTCTGACCGCTTGGCGAATTTCGGCGTTACAATCGCCGCCAGCGCAGCCAGAATCACCAGCACCAGCAAAAGCTCAATCAGCGTAAAACCCGCACGCCGTCTGACTCGTTTTCTCGATGTCCGTTCCATATCCTTATTCCTCAAAAACTCCGATCACGCAGGGCGGGGTCTTTCCCGCCGCTTTCTAACGTATCAATTCCTGCAAGTTGAAAATCGGCAGCAGCATCCCGATCACCACCGTCCCCACCAGCGCCGCCATAACAAACAGCATCGCCGGCTCCGCCAATGCAACCAGCATCTTCAGCCGCCGGTCCAGTTCAGCCTCGTATGCCCCCGCCAGACGCACAAGTTCCTTGTCCAAGCGTCCGCTCTCCTCCGCCACCGCTACCATCTCCACCACCGATGCCGGAAACAATGCCGGGCACTGCTGGAGACTGCGGGCCAACGAATTGCCCCGCTGGACCTGATCGATCGCCCCCGCCACCGTATCTGCCAGCACCTGGTTTCCGATCGCCTCCTTGGCCACCTGAAGCGCCCCAACCAGGGGGACACCCGCCCCGACAAGCGTCCCCAGCATCCGGCAGAATCGCACCAAAGCAAACCGCCCTACTACCAGGCCCAACAGCGGAACCCTCAGCACCGTCCGCTCAAGAGCCCGCCGGCCGTCCTCACTCGTTCGAATGCGATGAAACACGAAAACAATCAGGGCAATCACCAGCACGATCACATACCAGAACCGAAGCAGCAGGTCGCTGGCCGCGACAATCGCCCTGGTCAGGGTCGGCAGCGACCCGCCAAACTCCAGAAACATCAACGAAAAACGCGGAATAAAATACGTCAGCAGAAAACCGAGTATTCCGGTCGCCAGTACCGCCAGTACCGCCGGATACACCAGCGCAGCTTTCACCTTGCCCATCAAATCCTGCTCGCGGCTGCGAAACGCAGCAATCTGATCCAGCACGAGGTCGAGAAAGCCGCCCATTTCCCCCGCCCGCACCATTGCCACGGTAATGGGAGGAAAATGTTTCGGATGTGACCTCAGTGCATCCGCCAGCGACTGCCCACCCGCCACCTGGTCGTGAATCGTCGCCCATAGTGCCTTGGCCGCCGGACGGGAAGCTTCGCGACTGAGAATACTTAGCGCCCTGCTCAGCGGCACACCCGCGGCCAACAGGTTCGCCAGTTCCCGCGTAAACGCCTCCACCTCGGCCTTACTGACAATCCGCAAGCCCGGCCGCCGCCGCGACTTGTCCTTTGCCGGCGCGTCACCCGCCTCCACCATCACCGGGCAAAACCCCCGCTGCGTCAGAAGGTCAATCGCCGAAATGCGGCTCGGCGCCTCCAACACGTCCGCCACCTGCCGCCCCGTCCCATCAATCGCCTTGTAGACAAAAGTCGGCATACTGCTCATTCCTTACCCGGGCGATACGCGCCCGTTCTCTTCGAAACGCTCATCCTTTGTGACCCGCAGGATCTCCTCGATCGTGGTGCGTCCGGCCCGCAAATGCCGATAACCGTCCTCCCGAAGACTGATCATCCCCTGCTTCGTCGCCAATCGCCGCAGATCCCGCGCCGACGCATTCTCAAGAATCAGCGACCGCAGATCGTCGGTCACCACCATGAATTCGAAAATCCCTATCCGCCCCCGGTAGCCCGTCTGCCCGCACTCGCGACACCCTTGCCCGCGATACAGCACCTCGGGCAGTTCCTCACCGTACTGAGCCCGCAGGGATTCCCGCTCATGCGCCGGCACTTCCGTCTTGCAGTTGTTACAGATCAGCCGGACCAGCCGCTGCGCAAGCACCGCCTCCAAAGACGAACTCACAAGGTATGGCTCAATCCCCATATCCACCAGCCGCGTCATCGCGCTGGGCGCATCGTTAGTGTGTAAAGTCGAAAACACCAGGTGTCCCGTAAGCGACGCCTGCACCGCAATCTCCGCCGTCTCCAGGTCGCGGATTTCACCGACCAGCACAACGTCCGGGTCATGACGCAGGATCGAGCGGAGCCCGCTGGCAAATGTCAAACCCGCTTTCCGCGAGACCTGAATCTGGTTGATCCCATGAAGCTGATACTCGATCGGATCCTCGATCGTGATGATCTTGCGCTCGATGGAATTGATGTGCGAAAGCGCCGCATACAGTGTCGTCGTCTTGCCGCTGCCCGTCGGTCCCGTCACAAGGATGATCCCATGCGGCCGCTCCAGAATTCGCTCGCTGAGCCGCAAGTCGCGTTCGCTCAGTCCCAACTTGTCCATCCCCAGCAGCACGCTCGTCCGATCGAGCAGCCGAAGCACCACCGCCTCGCCGTACAACATCGGAATTACCGAAACGCGCACGTCGATCTCCCGTCCCGCAATGCGAATCTTGATGCGCCCGTCCTGCGGCACACGCTTCTCGGCAATGTCGAGCTTCGCCAGAATCTTTAAACGCGACACGATGGCCGACTGGAACTGCTTGACCTCTGGCGCAATTGAGGCCTGCTGCAAGACGCCGTCGATACGGTACCGCACACGAAGCTCATTTTCGAACGGCTCGATATGTACGTCCGTGGCCCGCAGTTCAATCGCCTCAGTCAGGATCTGGTTCACGAAGCGGATAATCGACGCCCCCTCCGCCGCCTCCGTCAGATCCATATCTTCGTCGGAGTCGGTGTCGATCACCTGGAAACCATTCTCCCCCGCCTCCGAAATCATGGACTGAACCGTGTCGGCCCCAACGCCCAGGTACTTCTTTGCGCACCGATCGATCTCCGCCAACGGCGCCAGCGCAATAAGAAAATCCCTCCCTGTCGCTACTCGAAGTTCATCCACCCCCGTCGTATCGAACGGATCGCTGATGACCGCCATGATCCCTTCGCCGTTTTCCAGCGGCAGGATGTGCTGTTCCAACAGAATACGCGCCGGAAATTTCAGCAGGAACTCCTTGCGTATCGCCTGCTTCTCGAGTTCCACATACGGGTACCCCAGTTCCTCCGCCAAAAACCTAAGCGACTGCTCCTCCGGCGCGCCGCAGGCCTTCAAAGCGGTACAGAACGACTGGCCCTCCTCCAGCAGCCGCCTCACCCGCGCCGCCGATTGCTCGTCCAGCACATTGGCAGCCGTCAACTTGTCGATGGTCCGCGCGATCATGGTCTCAAACGTGAAAGCCGCCCGACGCCGGGTCTGCTGGAGCGAGCAGGCAGATGACGCCGGGCGGCTGTTTCGCCCTATTCAAACCGTACGGCTTAATTAAGTGTTCCCATCAGAACCAGCATCGCTTCCTGCTTGACCGTCAGAAGCTGACGAAGTTCCTGCTGCGCCTTGGCGAGATCCTGCTTGGCCTTTTCGCGTGCCGTACGAAGCGCTGTCAAAGCGGTCTTGATCTGATCTGGGGTGGCCGACTCGTTCTGCAACACCGTCTGAAGCGCCTCAGTTGCCTTCTCAACCGGCGACAGTTCGCGCTGGGGCACATTGCCTTGATCACCGCCAGGCCGACCGCCCGGACCAGCCATGCCGCCTCGTCCGCCCGGCCCCATGCCGAAGAACATGCCCCGGCCAACCGAAGTGGCATCTCGGCTCAGTTCCATCACCTTTTGCAGACGCGGACCGATGAGCTTCCACTCTTCCTCAGTCGCGCCTAACTGGGTCCGCATCCTCTCGTCCATCATCTGCCGCATCTGTTCCGGGTCGCGCATCCCGCCGAAGCCCGCGCGGCCGCCCGGCGGAGTCTGACCTTCGCCGCGCTGCCGTACACCGGGCTGACCATCCGCCGCCCCGCCGCGCTGCCGACCGCCGCCCTGCGGCTGCGCCAGCACCATTCCAACCGCGGCAACCAGCATTGCGCACACGACCACCCCAAAAATGACTCTTCTTTTCATGGAAAACTCCTTTCGCTCTCGTTCCATTCTGCTCCGGGAACCCACCACAGGCGCCCTTTCATTGCCCTTAGTGAGCAGAAAAGCGTTGTGGTTACAAATTCCCGCAGAATTATTATTCGTCCGAATCGGGCCCCCGAAAAAGCGCGTGTTTGGCCCATTTTTCAGTGATCAATCTCGATTTTCATGTAACCAGACCCCGCGGCCGATCACTAAGAACAGGGTACGAGTGTGTCCCCCGTCGCCGTGGAATATGCCTTTTCAGGGCCGCCGCGGCGGTTTGGCAACCACAAGGCGACTATTGAAGTAAGATGACCGTTTCGTTACTATGACTGTAAGGGGAAAGTGGCGGTTTCGACCAGGCGTGTCTTGAATTGCGTACCGTGCCTTCCGAGTGTGCAACCCTGACCCGCCGCAACCGCAATGAGGATTCTGACTGCCGGGATGACGGTTGGACGACCAGGACAAAAGAGATATCGAGTCGTGTTTATGCGGCGACAAGAACGCGTATGGTGCGCTGGTGCGGCGGTACCAGGCACGGATCAGCCGACTCATGTGGCGGTTCTGCCGCGAACCGCGGACCTGCGAGGAACTTGTGCAGGAGGTCTTCGTTCAGGGCTATTTGAGCCTCAAGGATTACCGCGGCGACGCGCCGTTCGAGCATTGGCTCAGCCGTGTGGCAACATTCATAGGGTATCGCTATTGGAAAAAGCAGGCGGCCGAGAGGGCGCATTTACCGGCGGAACCGGACGAAATTGCCGCGCCGCCGTCGAAGGACGATTCGGACCTGTCCAAAGTCGGCGACATGCTGCACGCGCTCCTGGCAAGGCTGAATCCGGAAGAGCGGCTCGTCCTGACGCTGCTTTATTTCGAGGAATGCAGTATAAAAGAAATCGCCCGTCGAATGAAATGGACCGTCTCAAAGACAAAAGTTCGGGCCTTTCGGGCAAGAAACAAACTCAGGGATATCGCTGAGGAGCAGAATTTTCTGGAGAGAATCGGATGGACACGCTGAAAGCCATCGAGCAAGTTATCCAAAAACTGAAGAATGAGGATGTCCCCGTCTTCTCCGTTGAAGATAAGGTCCTCTGGCGCCTCCAGGCCCTTGAGATTCAGACGGTCATCCCTCTCTCACAGAAGATCTTCTGGTTCGCCTCTGCCGTGGCCGCCTCAATCGCTGTTTACGTATCGATCGGGGCATGGAAGTACATCAACAGTCCGCTGCATGAATTGTACGCTCCCCTGCAGGAGATCCGGCTGTGGTAATTGACGACCGCCCCAATATGCCCGCGGACTTCCCCGTGCCCCTGCCGCGGCCGAGACAGAAGCGTGTACAACTCCTCTGGTCGGCCGCTCAACTGATCTGCGGCATCGCCATTGGTGTGGGCGCAACCCTCTACCTTGTAAAAGATCGTATCACAAAGCCCCCGGACGGACGAAACCCTTCCGACATCGCTCTCAAGATCGCCAGGGAGATGAAAGAGCGCTACGACCTGACCGAGGGCCAATCCACGCGCGTCTCCGAACTCATGCAAGCCTCCATGAAAAAACGCCAGGATATCGTAACCGAATTCGGCAAACAGATGGCCGCCGAGGATACCCGTATCAGGGACCAGATGCAGAAGATTCTCACTCCGGAACAATTCGACGAGTACACCGAAGATATGCGCCGAATGGCCGAACATTGGCGGCGCCGTGGTAGTCCCTTCTTTGTAGGCCCGGGACGCCCCGGCGGCCCCGGACCCGGACCCGGAAGAGGCGCCAGACGGAATGACGGCACCCCCGGCCCGCGCGACGACGGCCGCGGCTTTGGCCCCCTTCCCGATGGCCAGGGTCCACGCCCCGGAGACAACAGTGACACGCTGCACTGGCGTGGGCCCGGCCGAGATCGCCCCGGCCCGCCGCCGCAGCAACCCCCTGATCCCAACGCTCCGAAACAGGAACAACCGCCTGTTTCGCCGGCAACTATGTGAATGAGCTGCCCGCAACGGTGCGCTGGCCCGGCAACAGGCTCTCGCTATCGCGTGGCCACCGTGTACAATGCCCCCGTTTGAAAAGTATTTGCGCTATCCGCGCGATCTGCGGATCAAACGTAATGTCACCTGCACAGCAGCCGCTCATGCAAAGCATCTACTCCGGCGGAAACTGTTGTAACGCCGGGGTGTGCCGCCGATGAGACACGATGCGGCCGAGGTAATTCTCTGTGCCGGCTAAGAAGCAGGCAAAATTATCCTGTGCGCAAGTGATCGCTCACGGCTGCTCAGGACGCGATGCGACCGTCCTGCAGGTAAATTACGCGCCCGGTTTGGGCACCGATTCTCGCGTCGTGTGTCGCAATGATAATGGTCAGCCCTTCCTCCTCGTTGAGCCGCTTAAAGACCTCTACGATCTGTTGGGAATTCTCCGTGTCCAAATGTCCCGTGGGCTCGTCGGCCAACAGGAACTTCGGGCGCGTCACCAATGCGCGGGCTATTGCGACGCGCTGCTTCTCGCCGCCAGACAGTTGTTTCGGCAAGTGGTTAATGCGATGTCCGAGTCCGACCTTTTCGAGCGCCTCCCTCAGCGTATCCTTAGCCTGACCGTTGCCGGCGAAATAGGAAGCAAGCTGTACGTTTTCCAGGGCGGTCAGCGTGGGTATAAGCGAAAAGTCCTGGAATATGAAACCGATTTGCCCGCGCCGGACTTTGACCAGTCTGCTTTCGTTCAGGTGCGAAACGTCCGTGCCAAGGATCTCGAGTCGGCCCGCCGTAATGCCGTCCAGGCAGCCGATCAGGTCGAGCAGGGTCGTCTTGCCGGAGCCGGACGGCCCCATGATGGACACGAACTCACCGGCGCGGATCTCCAGGTCGATGTTGTTGACCGCGGCGATCTCCTCCGCAAAAAGCTTGTAGACCTTGGTCAGACCCTGGGCTTTGACAACAAGTTCACTCATGGTTCATTCTCCTGTCCGGATGGCTTCCACTGGCCTCATGGAGGACGCCCGCCAGGCCGGATACAGGCCCGACACGATGCCCAGGACAACCGCACCGGCAAACGCCGTCGCCAGGAGCACCGGCTCGATGAGAACCAGTCGTCCGGTCGGGGCATAAGGCAGAATCTGCTTGAGCACATACTCCACCACCCCGCTGCCCAGCAGCGCCAAGCCGCTGCCCAGAATCCCGCCAAGGGTACAAATCAGAACCGTCTCGGACCATATCAGTTTGAAGATATCCAGCTTCGATGCGCCGATGGCCTTCATGACGCCAATCTCGCGCGTGCGTTCGAACACGGACATCAGGATCGTGTTGATGACCCCGATCGCCGCAATGAAGATGGCGATGAGGGCCACGGAATTGGCAAGAATCTTCGCCGACGAAATGAGGTTGAGGATCGTGCCCTTGACCTGCGCCATGCTGATGACCTGAATGCCCGGTTCGGCATAGAGGTCCTCCTCGAATGCCGCCATCTCATAAATATTCTTTAGTTTGATGCCGACGCCGGTCAGTTTGCCTGCCAGCGAGAAGATCTGCTGCGTCGTCTTCAGGGGCAGGAAGATGATGCCGTCGTCCTGTGTGCCCGTCCGTTCGAAGATACCGACGACGGTCAGGACCTTGTCAATACTCGGAATGTAGATCTGGTCGCCCACAACCCGCTGCTCGACCTCGGCGGCCTCATAGCCCATGATAGCCTCTTCGGCGGTTTCGCTGCTGAACCATCCGCCCGACTTGAATTTCGACCATGGCTTGAGCGTCAGGTACGATTGGGTGATGCCCATGTACATGGCAAAGCCGCCCTGGCCGTCGAGCCGGTCAGGGTCGTACACCGTCGAAACGAGTTGCGGCGTGATGCTGTCGATGCGGGGATCGTTTTGAATCTTTTCAAAGATATCCTGCTCCATGTAGCGGAGTCCGCCGCCGCCTTTAAGCATCAGCGTCGCCGCCTCGTACGGGCAGCCCTTGGCCGTGACCAAGAGCTGATACCCCATCTTATCGACGTTTGCCGTCAGCGACTGCTGATAGCCCTTGTCGAAACCGATCAGACTGACAAGGACCGCCACGGCGATCGCCACGCCGCCGACCGTCAAAGCCGACCGGATCTTCTTGCGCTTGAGATTCTTGTATGCCACAGAAACCACGTTCATCTTATTTCGACCCCCTTTCCGATGAGGATGGGCCGGTTATCGCGCATAGCCACCGTACCTTCGACAATGACGGTTTTGCCTATCTCCTGTGGAATCGCAAAACCTGACGGATTGATGTCAACGAAAACAATCGCGGCGTCCTGCTTGATCTCGAACCAGCAGCCGGAGGGGCATTCACGTACAATCCTGCCTTGCACAGTCACCGTCTTGCCCTCAAAATCGGCGGGCATTCGCAGCAGGGCCTCGACCGGCGTCAGGTCCCGGCCGACAATAGTATTGCCGTACGTGTCGCCTTTGCGGCCGCACCCGCCAAGTGACAGTATCGTCGCAAAGCCCACACCAGCAAGCACGAGGCTAATTACGCCCAGTCCCGCCCGACTCATTGATTGCGCCTTCATCTTTGTCCTCACCTTCTTTGGAATAAAAGTACTTGTCATATTTGTTCTGCAACAGGAACTCATCATGCAGAATCAGGTTCTTCTTGATGCCTCGCAGCGTCGCCAGGTAATCTGCACGACTTTTCTCGCTTGGATCTTTGATCGATTCCGTCACATCCTTCGTGTAGAAGTGAGCAAGGCTCAGCTTCTTGAACAGCGAGGTAAATCCCTTGTCCTTGAATTTCCTGGATTCAGGTGAGGTGAGTTTCTGGTAGTAAAAGTCAATGACGACGCCGTTTGGGTCTGTCGCAAGAATAAGCTGCATGCCGCCGTACGTGCCCTTCTGGTTAACACCATGCACGTAACCTATGGTCTCCTTGCCGTGCAAAACAGTGTAGTAAGCGTAGGGCACATCGAGCGATTCATAGGTCGGCTCCAGCGTGTCTCCCAGTTTGAGCTGGATCTCTTCGGCCAGTTTCTTGCCGCCGCGTTCCTCGATACTAATGAACTCGGTTTTGTAGTTGGTCGCATTGGGAAACAAACGTTTGATATCGCGATCCGGATCATTCAGCGTACATCCTACCGCGCCCCACGCCTGCTGGACCGCGCAAAGCGCCCCAACCCAGACCATAAGTGTCTTCCTGTGCATTCTTATTCGCCTCACAAACCGAAATAATAAAGCTGCAGCACAACCATCCTGTCGTTGTCGTCGTTTGAGTACAAATCGTGGAAATAGCCTAACCGCAGGGTAGTGTCGGGGTTCAGTTTGTACTCGATCACGGGCGCCAGCGTCAAATCGCGGGCGTCCCCATTTCCCCAGTCGTTCGACCAGTAAACCGTCTGGAATTCGAATCTTAGGTTCTGGTTTTCCGGGACGGTGTAACCCAGCCGCACCAAACCGCCGCCGACCGTCTCGCCATCGTTTTCGCCGAACGCTGCTTCCGCCTTGAAATCGAAGATGCTGATGGGCGACTGGAAGTCCACGCCGATGCGAGTCTTCCTGGTGCTCTTGTCGCTGATCCCCGGGGCGGGGATGGTCCATGAGTGTTCACTTTGGAGCGTTTGACCATAAAGTACGGAAAGGCCGAACTGTGTGTCCTGCGTCCGCGGCGTGCCGATTCGGCCCGTGAGAAGAAAGCTGTCGTCTTTGCGGTTGATGCTCATGCCCGAGCCGAGTTGTGCCGCGACCTGATAATCGTATTCGCCAAGCAGTCCCTGATACGCCACACCCCAGTCCTTTTTGTAGCCGATGTTCTTGAACGCCAGCGTCTGCAAGAGCGTTCCATGCGTATCGAGCACCGCTTCCAGGCCGAAGGCCGGGTCGAAATGCCCTACCCGGATGGACTCGCCGAGCCCGAGTTTGTACTCCAGCCAGGCGTTGTGAACCTCCACGCCAAAGGCGTCTTCGGAATCGGCATGAGAATCGTAGGCGAAACGCACCTGCAAGTCGGCTGTCAGAAAGTCGCCGTAGTCGCCGGCCCATTTTCTGAAGTATTCAAAGCCGACTGCGTTCTTCAGGCCCGGCATCTGGCCTATCCACTGATCGGCGTCAGCATAGCCGCCGATGAGGTTCAGTTCTTTGTAAAACGTCTGGCCGTTGAGAGGCGACAGAAACGGGTAGGCCGCAATACAGGCCAAGATCATGATGCAACTCGGGATGAGACGTCTTTCCATAACCGTGTTTACCCTCTGCGCGTCTGCCGGATAAGTTTGAGCACCTCATCCAGCTTCTGCTGCTTTTCTTTTTCCGACGTTCCCAGGACCGCGGCCGTGACGCAATTCTTGAAGTGCTTTTCAAGGATTGCTTCCTCCACGCGGCCCAGCGCGCCTTTGACGGCGTAAATCTGATTCAGGATGTCGATGCAGTATTCGCCGCGTTCTATCATGGCCTCGATGCCGCGAACCTGGCCTTCGATGCGTCTGAGGGCTTTGATATTGCTGCTGTGATCGGGATTCTTTTCCACCGCGTGCTCCTTTCGGGACTATTATACCCCCGGGGGGTATCACGTGTTCCATAAAAAACTAAAAATATCAGACGCGCCCCATGTTCTGTCAATTCCGAATCCCTGCAAGAAATTAGAGTTTGTCGCCCTTGTCACAGAGATGGCGTGTTGACGTCTATATCCTTGGAATCTAAAATGGAGATGTCCACATAAGGCAAGTATACTATGACGAGAATGCAGATCATTGCCAAAGCGGCTCTCTCGGCCCCGGACAGGTCGGGGGGCTGACTGCGGAACAATCAGCAGAAAGGAACAGAGTATGCTCAGGCCGTTTGGAATGTCACAAATCCGCCTTGAACCAAATATCCCTGCGGGCTCGGATGCCTCCAGTCGCGCTGAAAACATCGCGCGCAGCATGCAGGAACGTTACAAGGTCCTGGAGGCCAATCTGGCCAAGAGCATGCTGATCTGCGAGGCATTGTGGGAACTGCTGCGGGATGAGCACGGCTGGACGGACCAGAACCTTTATAAGAAGCTCCATGAAGTCGACATGCGCGACGGAGTAGCGGACGGCAAAAACCAGCGCAAGGCTGTGACCTGCCCCGATTGCAAACACACCGTTTCGCCAAGGCACCCGGCCTGTCTCTACTGCGGACGGGTCATCGACACGTCGCCGTTTACGATTGTCTGAACCGTGCTTCATCAAAGCCGTGCCTTCTGAACAGTCCTTTCGTGTGGGGTTGACGGGGGGTCAGTTCGGGGTTAGGATGGTTGGCGGTCCTGATTTTCGAGGTGGATTATGGATTGTCCGGTTTGCCGTGAGGTGATGATTACACTTGAACTCAACGAAGTGGAGATCGATCACTGCCTCGTCTGCGGGGGAATCTGGCTGGATGCGGGCGAACTGGAGATGCTCCTGGGCGACTCGGATAAGGCCAAAGCCATGCTGGCTTCGTTCAAGTCAGCAGACGATGGCGGCGCCGAAAAGCCGCGCAAATGTCCGATCTGTCTCAAGAAAATGGAAAAAGTGCTGGTCGGACCCACAGAGAAGCACGTCCTGATTGATCGCTGCCGCAGGGCCCACGGCCTGTGGTTTGACAAAGGAGAACTGCACGCGATCTTCGCAGCAGCGAATTTCGACGAAGAGCACAAGGTACAGAACCTTTTGAAGGAAATGTTCGCGGCAGGTGAAAACATCGAAAAATGAACGGCAATTTTCAATGATGAAGGAGCTCGCTATGAGAACACTGTGGGTCTTACTTGTGGTTGGCATGATTTGTTTGAACGGCTGTCAAGTCAAAATTGAAAAGGAAGACAGTTCAATGAGCATCAGCAAAGAGAGTTGGGGCAAGACAAAGTCGGGAGAGGCGGTCGATCTGTACACACTGGTTAACGCCAAAGGCGCCATGGCGAAGATCGCCACGTACGGCGGGATTGTGACGGAACTGCACATCCCGGACTCTGCCGGCAAGCCGGCCGACATCGTCTGCGGCTTCGAAACCCTGGCCGAATATGAGGCGGGCCACCCTTATTTTGGGGCTCTCATCGGGCGATACGGCAACCGTATCGGCAGGGGCAAGTTCACTCTGGACGGCAAAGAATATACCTTAGCCACAAATGACGGCGAAAACCATCTGCACGGCGGCATCGTCGGCTTCGATAAGAAAGTCTGGAAGGCCGAAGAGGTCAGGACCGACAACAGCGTGGGCCTGAAGCTGACGTACGTCAGCCCCGACATGGAGGAAGGCTACCCCGGAACACTGACGAGCACTGTGGTGTACGAATTGACGAATAACAACGAACTGAAGATCGACTACACGGCGACGACCGACAAGCCGACCATTGTGAATCTCACGCATCACGGCTACTTCAATCTGGCGGGCCACGATTCCGGAGATATCCTCGATCACACAATGATGATCGCGGCGGACCGCTACACACCGGTTGATGAAGGGCTGATCCCGACGGGTGAACTGGCCCCGGTAGCGGGAACAGTAATGGACTTCACAAAGCCGACAGCAATCGGCGCCAGGATCAAGGACGTCCAGGGCGGCGGATATGACCATAACTATGTCCTTAACAGCGGCGGCGGTGAGATGGCGCTGGCCGCCCGTGTCGCCGATCCGAAGAGCGGCCGCGTCATGGAGGTCCTGACCACGGAACCAGGCGTGCAGTTCTACGCCGGCAACTTCCTCGACGGCTCCAATAAGGGTAAGGGCACAACCTACAACAAACACGCCGCCTTTTGCCTTGAAACGCAGCACTTCCCCGATTCGCCCAACAAGCCCGATTGGCCGTCGGTGGTTCTGCGCCCCGGCGAGACGTACCGGCATACCACGATCTATCGTTTCACGGCCGAATAGCGCCGCAATGCCTGGATTCTGACTGAGTTTCACTCAGGGCGGGGTAAGCCGTGCCCCGCCCTGCCCTTTTGTAAGGGAGGGCGTGATGGTATGCGCAGCGGCCGCAAAAAGGATGGGCCGTCTGGAATACTTCCGGACCCAATACAGGTCCGTTTGAAGGCGGCGCGATCCCGAACAAAAAGATGATCGGCATCGTGCAAAGCGAAAGAGCATCGGTGGAAAAAGCTGTCACGGTCTACGTGAAGGCACGTCTTTATCTGCCGGCAAAGCTGTTGACGTAATGTGGATGCGTGATATTATCATCGGTGCAATATCGGATATGCGATCAGACTAACGCTTATTAAGGAGAGCTGTCATGTGGCCATTGTTGATCATCGGCGTTATTGTTCTTGTGGCTATCGTTGCCCTGATAGGTATTTACAATGCGCTGGTTCGCCTCCGCAACCAGGTGGACAACGCATGGTCGCAGATCGACGTGCAGCTAAAGCGGCGGCACGATCTTATTCCGAATCTGGTGGAAACGGCCAAGGGCTACATGCAGCACGAGCGGCAGACCTTCGAGAGCATTACGCAGGCGCGAAGCCAGGCGATGGGGGCGAAAACCGTGGAGCAGGCCTCCAGGGCCGAAGGTATGCTCAGCGATGCGCTGAGCAAGTTCATGCTGGTCGTGGAGAATTATCCGGAATTGAAGGCGAATCAAAACTTCCTGGCGCTTCAGGAGGAGCTGACGAGCACGGAGAATAAAATCGCTTTTGCGCGGCAGGGTTATAACGACCAGGTGCTGTTCTATAATAACAAGATTCAGATGTTCCCGTCGAATGTGGTAGCAGGCATGTTCAACTTCACAAAACGTGACTTTTTCGAGATCGAAAACGCCGCGGAACGCGAGGTGCCGAAGGTCAGCTTTTCGTGATTGAGGCAAAGCGGCGGCGCTGATTATGTGGGAACAGATAAGGGTCAACAAGCGAAACTCCGTCCTGTTGCTGGGCGCGATGGCCCTTGCGCTGGCGGCCCTTGGCTTCGTATTGGGCATGGCGTTCGGAGGGCCTGACGGGGGTTTCATTGGACTCATCGTCGCCACGGCGGTATGGCTGGTGCTGATGCTGATCAGCTTCGCCAGCGGCGACAAGATTCTGCTGGCCTCGAGCAAAGCGGTGCCGGTGACCCACGACGTGCATCCGCAGTTGTTCAACGTGGTCGAGGAGATGAAAATCGCGGCCAACCTGCCGAAGATGCCGGACATCTACATCATCAACGAGGCCGCACCGAACGCATTCGCGACGGGGCGGAGCCCCGAGTCGGCGTCGGTAGCAGTGACCGCGGGGCTCCTTGCCAAGCTCAACCGTGACGAACTGCAAGGCGTGATTGCCCACGAGGTGAGCCATATCGTCAACCGGGACATCCTGTTCGTGACGCTGGCCGGCGTGATGTTGGGCAGCATCGTCTTGCTGAGCCAGGTTTTCCTGAGGAGCATGTGGTACGGCGGTATGGGACCCAGCCGCCGCTATTCGTCCCGGTCGTCGTCTAACCAGGGCGGCGCACAGATCGTGTTCGTCATTATTGCGCTTGTGGCGGCGATCCTGGCCCCGATCATGGCGCAGCTCTTGTATTTCGCCCTGTCGCGACGGCGGGAGTACCTGGCGGACGCCGGAGCGGTTCGCCTGACGCGATATCCGGAAGGCCTGGCAAGCGCCTTGGAGAAGATCGCCAGCGACCGCACGCCATTAAAGGCGGCCAATAAGGTGACAGCCCCGATGTACATCTCCAATCCGTTCCGGGCACTGAAGGCGGAAAACCTCTACAGCACGCACCCCCCTATCGAGGAGCGGATACGCATATTGCGGGCGATGTCGCACGGCGCGTCGTTCAAAGACTATTCAGACGCCTATAGCCGGACGGTCGGCGGCTCAGGCGTAATTCCGGCCCGAGAGGCCAGGCACGCCGAACCCGTGGAACTGCGGCAGCCAAGCGCAGAAAGCAAGCCTCAAGAGGACCGAAAAAGGCAGATACACGACATAGGTGACATCATCCGAACGGTCAACAGGTTCGCATTTCTGACCTGTGCCTGCGGAATCAAGATGAAGGTGCCGCCAGGCTTCAAGGGCGACAAGGTCAAGTGCCCCCGCTGCGGCAGAATATCTTCAGTGCACACGTAGAGGTTGCATCGCAAGTGCTGAATTGCCGCCAATGTCAGCGCATGACCCAGGTCTGGTCGAGGAAACGGAGGGTGGCGGAGTCCCTCAGTCTCGGGTCGCCGCCTATGCCGTATTTCAGGGCCAGCGTCTTTCGCAGGTAGACCATTTCGGGCTTGCCGTTTTCGTCCTTTTTCAGCGGGTGACCGATGGCGCAGGTTTCGTTGCTCAGACCTCCAATGAAGATCGTGACTTCCTTTGCCTGGACGTCGAAATCGGGCCAGATAATCGCCACGTCAACGGCGTTGTCGGCGCCCTGGAGAATCTTATTGTCAACGTAGTCAAGACATTCCAGAAACGGGTAACTGCCCTGATGCTTGAGTTTGATGAGGTCGAAGACTTCCTTGCGAACGCCCTTGCCGGCCGTGACGACCTGGAACGTATCGGTCATTAGCTGGCAGTATGGATAAAACGGAGCATCAGTGAAGCTGCTTTCGTTCGTGAGGGTCAGAATGATGTACCAGAACCGCTTTGCCTCCTTCTCACCAGGCAGCTTGACGGTGATCTGCTGCGGCTGGTCGTAGGAGACGTTGAGTGTCCACTGGCTGGGCGACTGGACGATTGCAGGCTCCGGAAATGTACCTGCCGCGGCATTTGTCACGCCGGCAGCTGCCAGGAGCAAACCACAGACCCAAATCTTCATCACTGGATACCCTCTCATTTTTGTCCGATCCATACCCGTATATATTGTACAAAGTCGCCGGTTTCAGGTAAAGGATAAATTCGCCTCCGAAGCGTTTTTAGACGTTGCAAAAGGGTGATATGTAGGTTCTAATCAGCATGGCGTGGGGGTAAATAGCGCGCCTCACAGGGAAAGGATGCATGGCAGAAGACCAGAAACAACTGTTTGAGCAGGTGGAGGGTCTGTTAGGCAGCGAGCGCCGCGCTGAGCTGGGAGTCCTGCTTTCGGGGGAGCGCAGCAGTGACATTGCAGAGATTGTAGGGCTCCTTGATGAAGATGAGCGCCGATGGATATTTAGGGACGTACTGTCGCGGGAAACAGCGGCGGAGGTCCTCGAAAAAGTCGATCCGGCCACGCGAGGCGAGTTGTATGATCTGCTGGGGACGGAGGAACTGGCGGCCCTGATCGGCGAATTGAGCGCAGCAGATGCCGCGGACCTGCTGGGCGAGATGGAGGAGGAACAGCGGGAGGCTGTACTAAGCCATCTGAAGCCCGAAGACGCGGCGCCGATCAAAGTGCTCATGACCTACTCCGAGGACTCGGCCGGCGGTATCATGGACCCCGTGGTACTGAAAGTCAAGGAGGACGCGACGGTCGGAGAGGCGATAAACAAGATCCGAGCCGCCGACATCGACGAGGATTTCTACAGCATCTTCGTGACCGACCGTAACGGACAGTTCCTGGGCGACGTCCGCATTCGCTACCTGATCACCCGGCCTGAAAATACGAAGATCAGAGACCTTGTGGACACCGACGCGATCTACGTCACCGTCGACGCCGACCAGGAAGAGGTTCGCAACATCTTCAAGAAAAACGACCTCATCGTGGTGCCGGTCCTGGACAAGCATAATCGCCTCGTGGGTCGGATTACCGCCGACCGCGTGATCGAGGTCGCCCAAGAGGAAGCCGCGGAAGACCTGTACGCCATGGCGGGCACAGATGCGGCCGAACTGGACAGTTTCTCCGTTTTTCACGCTGCGCGAGTGCGCATGACGTGGCTGCTGCCTTGCCTTGCGGGCACGGCCACTACAGCGATTGTCGCCCTCATATTTAGAAACATTTTCATGCAGGGAAACATGCTGCCCGTCTTTGTCATGGCATTTGTTTTCGCCCCGATGATTGCGGCCATCAGCGGCAATGCCGGCTTGCAGACGTCGACCATTGTTGTGTGCGGGCTTGCCACCGGCGATTTGGCCGCCCTGCGAATCGGGCAGGTCTTCGTCCGCGAGGTACGGGTTGCGCTGTTGGTGGCAATTGCGTGCGGAACAATCGGGGCAATCATTACCTCCGTACTTCCCGAATTAGTCCCAACGCAGGTGCTGGCAGCCAACGGAGATGGGCAAACCTATCATCTCGACGTACAGCAGCACGTCAGGATTGTGATGGCCTTCGGCACGGCGATGTTTTCGGCGATCATGGTCTCCACGACATTAGGCCTGCTGCTGCCGTTCGTGTTTCGCCGGGTCGGCATTGACCCTGCCATCAGTTCAGGGCCTCTTGTGACGACCGCTAATGACTCGATCAGCGTCGCAATTTACCTGACTTTGACGCTGTTGCTGGTGCGTTGAGACCTCCAGGCCAGCCCCCCTCTGCATTATTGTTGCTTCAGGCATATCCCCCCAACCTGCCGTCAACGTCTGATAAATAGAAAATTTGCCGTTAAATGGGGCAATGTGGCGAATATCGCGGTTGACAGGAACCAGCGGCCTAAGGTACAATTAAGTGCTCCGTATAGCCATTTTTGGCTGCTTTAAAGCGGATGAGAGGGGTGGGTGGCCCCCCTCGTTCCGGGTGTATGTACCGTCAGTAAAGGAGCAGTAGATGTCCAAATCGCAGCCGCTGGATCGTCACACAAGCCAGGACAAGGAACCCGAGATAGAGAAGTGGTTTCGGGCGGCCATCAAGGCCGGGGCCAGCGACCTGCACCTGAAGGTGGGAATGCCACCGAAGATGCGGATTCACGGTAAACTGAAGAACACGACCGGCGAGGTCCTGACGGAACAGCGCGCAGAAGAGTTGATCTTTGAACTGATGAGCCCGGCCCAGAAGGAGTACTTCCTGGAGAACGGGGCGCTGGACTTCGCATACCAGGTTGGCAAGATGGATCGCTTCCGCATCAATGCCTTCCGTCAGCGAGGATGCGTCAGTATGGCGGCGCGGCATATCAGCGGCAACATTCCCCCGTTCGAATCGCTTCATTTGCCTCCCGTGGTCGAAAAGATTGCCGAGGTGCATGACGGCCTGGTCCTGGTCACAGGGCCGACTGGCAGCGGAAAGAGCACCACCATCGCCTCCATGGTCGACCACATCAACAGGACCCGTGCCTGCCACATTGTGACGATCGAAGACCCCCTCGAGTACCTCCACGTGGACGACAAGGCAATCGTGTCGCAGCGCGAAATCGGCATTGACGTACCTAATTACGAGGACGCCTTGCGGTCGCTTATGCGGCAGGACCCTGACGTGGTGCTCGTAGGCGAGATGCGCGACAACGAGACCCTGACGGCAGCAATGCGGGCCGCGGAAACGGGTCACCTTGTGTTCGGCACGCTGCACGCCAACAATGCCGCGCAGACCATCCAGCGTATTCTCGACCTGTTCCCGCAGGAAGAACGGGACCTGGCGCGCCAGACGTTCGCCCTGACCATCCGTGCGGTGATCAGCCAGCAGCTCCTGCCGGGTATTAAGCCGGAAGCACGGCGTATCCCGGCAGTTGAGATTCTCATCCGCACGCCGATTATACGCAAGCTCATCGCCGAGGAACGCGAAGGCGATATTCCGTCGGCAATTCGGGCGGGTGCGGGCGAGGGTATGCAGGATTTCACCGACAGCCTGTGCAAGCTCGTCACAGAGGAGTGGATCGATCTGAAGGTCGCGCTGCAATACGCCCCCAACCAGGAAGAGCTGAAGATGGCCTTGAAGGGCATCCGGACCGCGACAAGCGGTATTTTGTAAGAGTCATGCAACAGGTGCAGATGGAGCATTTCATGCCGACTTTATTAGCTGCCGCCGGCTATGGCGGATATATCTCGATCATCAAGTTCGCCGTCATGGTATGTCTGTTCTTCGCCTGGATGCCGCTTGTCAAATGGGTTTACAAAGATGCCAAGGCGGTGCAGACCCGCGTAGACTCATGGACGCTGATCGTCTTCGGCACGGGTGCTGCGGCGATGCTGCTCTGGCTCGCAGCGCCCCACTTCTGGATCGGCCTGCCGATTTACCTCATCGCCATATCGGCTGTCATGATGGCGTACATCATTCATCGCAACGCACAGGTCGCCGACTTCGAAAAAGTACTCACTGCGGAGCACTTGCGGAGTCTTTTCGTCAATGAAAAAAAGAAACTCACAAAGGCCAGCCGAGGCATGCTTTTGTATACGGCCAATGGCAACGAAGTGCCGCTGCCTGCAGCGAAAAGCCCCGAGGCGTTCGGGTTTGCAAGCGTGTGCGAGATCATGGAGGATGCCATCTGGCGCAGGGCCAGCGACATCCTCTTCCAACCTACCGCCCAGGATTACAGTGTCACCTATTTCGTGGACGGCCTCGGAACCAAACAGAACCCGCGCAGCCGCGAGGAAATGGAATACCTCATTCGTTTCCTCAAACAGTTGGGCGACATGGATACCGAAGAAAAACGCAAACCGCAGAAGGGCAAATTCGAGGTCGTACAGGAAGAAACAAGGGCGCGCGTGGGCTGGGAGGTCATGACTGCAGGCTCCACCGCGGGCGAACAGTTGAAGCTCTCGCAGATGCAGGAATACAACCTGATGAAGCTGGACGAGCTGGGACTCACGACGTCACAGGCCGAAGCAATCGAGGCGCTAAAGCACCTCCGACAGGGGCTGTTTATCGTGTCCGGTCCTAAGAAGAGCGGCGTAACGTCCAGCCTGTACGCATTTCTCCGCAACCACGATCCGTTCATGAACAACATCAACACGCTCGAGAAGGAACCGGCCGCGGAGCTTCAAAACATCACCCAGCACCGCTTCACATTGAGCGATACAGGAACCACCACCTACGCCAAGCGGTTGCAGTCGATTATCCGAATGGGGCCTGACATCATCGGCGTGGCGGATTGCGAAGACGCCCAGTGTGCATCGCTCGTTTCGGCGGCCGCAAAGGACGGACGCATCGTTTACGTGACGCTGGAGGCCGACAGCGCGATGCAGGCGTTAAGCAAATGGCTGAACCTGGTCAAGAACAAGGAAACTATTGCCGCGACACTCCTCGGCATCAGCAATCAGCGCCTGGTCCGCAAACTCTGTGACGAGTGCAAACAGGCCTACCAGCCGAACCAGGATTTGTTCAAGAAGTTCAACATTCCCGCGGACAAGATCAAGGTGCTCTACAGGCCCGGCGAGATCGAGTACGACAAGCACGGCAAACCTATCGTCTGTGAGAAATGCCAGGGTACGGGATTCTACGGGCGAACGGCCATTTACGAAACCGTCGTGCTCACGGACGAACTGCGGGCGGTGATTCGTGAGGCCAAGTCCGTGCAGGAAATCGCCTCGCAGTTTCGGCGGGCGGGAATGCTTTACCTGCAGGAGCAGGCGATCAAGAAGGTGGCACAGGGGATCACCTCGATCAACGAAGTCATACGAATGTTCTCCCCGAAAACCAAACCGAGTAAAACTGCTTCATAGTTGACAGTGCATAACGCGGAGGCGCCATGCTCATTCTGCTGGAAATCCTGATTATTATCCTTTTGACAATGGCCCAGTTCTACCTCAAGAACAAGGCCATGACCTCGTTTGTCACGATGATGGCTTCGATCTTCGGGCTTATCGTCGCTTTCGCTTATTATGAACCTGTGGCGGGCTTTCTGATTGACAAGGGTTACGGCGGCCAGTGGGCACAGTCGGGTATCTTCTTCGTTCTCTTTATTGTAACTTCGGCAATCATTCGCACGCTCGGGGACCTGGTCTGGGACCCCGACGTGGAGTTCGCACCGGCGGTGACCAAGGGGGCGGCCGCAGTTTGCGGCCTGGTGACAGGCCTCATTATTGCGGGGATGGTGCATGTCAGCGTGGCCATGACGCCGGGAACGGCCAAACAGCCTTACAAACGCTTTGGAGACGGCCAATCCGCCATCACCAATGTGAGCAACGCAAAGAAGCCGCCGATTGCCGCCGACGGCATGGTCAGCGGTTTGTTCAGTTGGATCAGCAAAGGCAGCCTCAGTTCCAGCAAGAGCTTTGCCGTATACCACGCAGGTTACCTGGATCAGCTCCACCTGAACCGATACAAAACCAAGGCGGGGGTTTACCGGGTCGCCGGCAAGACCGCGATCTCCGTTCCCAGGAAGGGCTTGCGCCGACTGGAAGGCGACGACAATCTGATCATCGTGCGGATGGAGGTTAAGCGCGGCGACATAAAGAGCGGCGGCGCCAGCGCCGGCAAAGGAGATGTCACTTTCATGCTGGGCCAGGTGCGGCTGATATGCAAGAAACAAGGCGCCGAGAACACGCGAGGCGCCGGCACGGCAATCTATCCGGAAGGCCGGGTCGTCTCCAAACGCGACGATCCGGAAAACAAAGACAGGGCGCTCACCGGACTGATGAGCGGCCGCGTCGTTACCGCGTCCACCCTCGATGAAGTGGTGACACTTGGCAGCAATGCCTTTAAAGGTTCGCAGGCGCCGGTGGACCTCGCGTTCAAGGTTCCTGCGGGGATGACGCCGGTACTCTTGCAGTTCAAAGACAACGTGGTGGTCAGTGTACCCGCGGTCGAGGCAATCAGCCAGGAAACCGAAGCGGCCCTGAGCGGCGAGGCTGCACCCAGTGATAGCGGCGGCGCCCGGCCTGCACAACCCAGTGACCCGAACTACTGACACCGGGGGCTTCGTTCAACAGCTTTGGGGGTGCGACCTCCTTACAAAATTCGGTCGCAGGAGATCGGATCGGGCCAAAACGACTGGCCGACGAGGAGCGGGGTCAGGCCCCGAGGATTACGCACAGAGTGCGATATCCTCGAGGTCGACTTCCATGAGATGTTCAAGGTAGAGGTCCAACTCTTCGACGGGAAACTGCGCCAGAAACTCAGGCTTTGCTCCCTTGTTGATTTCCATGATACAATCAATAATTTCCCGCTTGCTCATGAACTCACTCCGTTTGTTCCAATAACCGTGACATCCATTAGGTTCGATATCGGAGAAGCGTGGAATTTTTCTTGAATCGTGCAGGCCGTCTTTGTTATATCCCTCGTCATCGCGCGATATACTTTATGATGGCCATCATATAGGGCGGTATACAGCATATGGTGGGTCGATCCAACCAGCTCGCCAACGGGCACAAAGCGTCCAATAATATCCGCGCTAACAGTCTAACCGGCCTTCGCAGCGTCATGCAAAATCTTGTGCAAATCGCATTTTTTTTGCGACCCGTCTCGTACAAAGAACACGTCAGGGCATTAAATGAAATGTCAACAAGACCGATATACTTTAAACTCCGTCGGCGGCGGCGTTGGATTGCGAGTTCATACCTGCAATCACACTAATCATGACTGAATTGAATGACAATGTTTACAACAGAAGAGTGCGCCCTAATGAGCGTAAGCTGAAACTGTGGCGTTATGCGGGCCTGATGCTGACCTACAGATGTCCGGCATCGTGCGCCTTCTGTTATTATAACTGCTGTCCGCAGGCCGGCGGACTCATGGCGGTCGACACCGCCGTGGCCGCATGGGAAGCGTTGGAGCGCCTGGGGGGAACGCAAGCACGAGTACACCTCACAGGCGGCGAGCCGTTTCTGTACTTTGATCGGCTGGCGGCGATCATGGACGCAGCCCGGCAGTGCGGCCTCAGGGGCCCCGAGACAATCGAAACCAATGCCTTCTGGGCGACGAACCTGTCGGTGATTCGCGAGCAGCTCGGGTTTCTCGACGACCGCGGCATGGAACGACTCAAGATAAGCTGGGACCCATTCCATGCCGAGTTCATCGGCCCCGGATGTGTCAAACGACTTGCGGAGACGGCCCGGCAGATACTGGGGCCGTCGCGCGTCCTAGTCCGTTGGGAAAAGTATTTACAGGAACCTGTTAGCACCCTGGGCCTGCCTTCGCGCCAGGCCCGGTGGCGTGCAGCGGTGCAGGACTTTCCATGCCGCTTTACGGGGCGGGCCGCGGGTGAACTGGCCGAGCTGTTTGCTGACAAAGACGCCGACGCTTTTCGGGGGCTCGATTGCCTGACGACCTTTCTGTCGGCAAAGGGCGTCCACGTGGACCCCTATGGCAACGTGTTCAGCGGATTATGCAGCGGCATCATAGTGGGCAGCGTCGAACGAACGCCGCTTGACGCAATCTGGAGAGAATTCGATCCCCGACAGCTCGACGTTGTCGGGACGCTGGTCAAGGAAGGCCCCTGGGGACTGCTGCAGACCGCAGAGGCCCTGGGGTATCACAGACCGGCGTTCTTCGCGGGCAAATGCCATCTTTGCGCCCGCGTGCGGAACTTTTTCTTTGACAATGGCGGATATGAAATGATAATTGGCCCCAGCGAGGTCTATGGGCGGTACGTGCCGCGAACGGAGAGCAGCGTGTGAGCGAAACCAGTCAAGATACCCTTTTTGGCCGCATGGCCCTTGAACAGCGGTTGTGCACGGAGGAGGAACTGCAGCGTTGTCAGAAAGAATTACGTCAGCGCGCCAAAGCTAACGAACCGGCCACTGTAGAGCAGGTCCTGCAGGAGTACGGTTTCATCACGGCAACGCAGGCCGCGCGCCTGAAAGAAAACATCAAGGAAAGCAAAGACGCCGCGGGCAAGATTCCCGGCTACAAGGTCGTCGGCAAGCTGGGCTCAGGCGCCATGGCCGTGGTGTACAAGGCCAAGCAGTTGAGCCTGGACCGCACTGTCGCCATCAAAGTTTTGCCGCGGCGTTTCACCGAGAAATCAGACTACATCAAGCGCTTCTTCAAGGAAGGACGCATCGCCGCAAAACTCAATCACAACAACATCGTCCAGGCGATCGACGTTGGTGAGGCAGGCGGCGTGTACTACTTCGTCATGGAGTATGTCGAAGGCAAGACGCTGTATGACGATCTTTCAAAAGGCAAGATATTCGATGAAGCCGAGGCGCTGGAGATCATCATTCAGCTCGCCAAAGCGCTGGCCCACGCACACGCCCATGGCATGATCCATCGCGACGTGAAGCCCAAGAACGTGATGATCAACAAAGAAGGCGTTGTCAAGCTGGCGGACATGGGTTTGGCCCGCGAAACATCGGATGTGGAAGCCGCCAAGAACGAACAGGGCAAAGCCTTTGGAACGCCCTACTACATCGCGCCGGAGCAGATCCGCGGCGAGGTAAACATTGACGGCCGCGCGGACCTGTATGCATTAGGGGCAACCTTCTATCACATGGTTACGGGACGCGTGCCCTTCGAGGCATCGACGCCTGCGGAGGTCATGAAGAAGCATTTGAAGGAGCCGCTGACGCCGCCGGACCACATCAACACCGCGCTATCGCAAGGGACCGCCGAGGTCATCGAAGTGATGATGGCCAAGAACAAGCAGGACCGTTACAGCAGCATGGAGGAAGCCCTGGTGGACCTTGAAGCGGTGCGCGAAGGCAAGCCCCCCCTGCGGGCGCGCCGCAAGTTCAACCTCGAAGGCCTCGAGCAGCTCGAACAGGGCGTCCCTGTGGATCCGCCCTCGGGCGAAGAACGCGTCTACACCGAGGAAACAGTGACGCGGTACCGCGTCGTGATAGTGATCATGGGGGCCCTGGTGGCGGTCCTGACGCTTGCATTGTTCTTCACCCTGTTCAGAGCGGAAGGGTGAGCCGCGGTGGTCAAAGGCAGCCCGGCGAATGCGATCCGCCGCAAGCGGAGCGGGAGGTTGAACATCTGAGCCTTTTTGCTGTTTGTTTTTCAGGTTTGGTGGTGTTGATCTGAATGCCGCGGGGTGGCGCACATTTCACGGGGGAGGAATTGGATTGCGTTCTGGCCCAGTACGAGTTGGGGCGGATTCTCGAAACGCACACGCTCGCCACGAGCAACCGTCGCTCGCCCAAGAAAGTTGTGGTAACCCAAAACGGCACGTTTCTGCTCAAACGCCGGGCACGCGGCCGCGATGACATTTACCACGTAAGCTTTGCCCACAGCGTGCAGACATTTCTCAAGGAACGCGGGTTCCCTGTCGCCGGTCTGGTAACCACGCGCGACAACTCGACCGTCCTGCAACTCGAAGGACATACCTACGAGCTTTTCAACTTCATGCCCGGGTCACGTTTCGACGGATCGCTTGAGGCCGTCCGGGATGCCGGCCGACAGATGGCGCGGATGCACCAGCACTTTGGCGACTTCGTCTGCGGATGGCAGCCGCTCAAACGGACTTACCATGACGCATTTGCGGTGCGAAGCCGCCTGCGGACCATCGGCTCCGAGAAAGGACCGCATGAACCGGGCAAGGGCTGGGGGACACTCGCGTGCGAACTGGCACGCTGTTATGCGGTCGCAAGCGAGCGCGTCAATGCGCTGGGGTTCGACACGTGGCCCCATCAGATTGTGCACGGTGACTGGCACCCGGGCAACATGCTGTTCCAGAAAGGCAAGGTAACCTGCGTGCTGGATTTCGACTCGGCCAAAATGGCCCCGATCGTGACTGATGTCGGCAATGGCGTGCTCCAGTTCTCCATTGTCAGCGGGCGGCCGAATCCCGCCGAATGGCCGGATTATCTGGATCAGCAGAAACTGCGCGGGTTTCTGGCAGGATACAAGAGCACACGCCCGTTGGACGAAGTACTTCTCCGATCGCTGCCGGATCTGATGATCGAGATCCTCATCGCCGAAGCGGTGACTCCCATCGCCGCCACCGGATATTTCGCTAACGTCTCAGGCTTGGATTTTTTGAAAATGATCCTTCGAAAATGCCGCTGGATCGAAGATAATCGCAGTGCCTTGTTGGACGATGTACTTGCGAAAGGATGAAGCGATGGCAAGAAGTGCAGTAAACACCAGATCACGCATCCTCCAGACGGCACGTACCCTGTACAGCGCACACGGCTGCGATACAACGACACTGGAGGATATCATCACGGCCGCGGGCATTACAAAGGGCGCGTTTTACCATTATTTCAAGAGTAAGGAATCGCTGTGCGAAGCGGTGATGGATCAGGTGATCAAAGATTATCAGCAACTGGCCGCTACGCTCAACAACGACGCCGAGCCGATCGACCAGCTTCGTGAGATGATCACAAAGCTCGCCCGTCTTAACGCCTCGGGCGAATGGGTGAATTGCCGCCTGGTGTTGCGCCTTTCGGCGGATTGCCATCAATCCCATCCACAGGTGCAGCGGCGGCTGCGCGACTTCTGGCATTGGGAGACAAGCTTCTTCGAGGAACTGATCACCAGGTGTATCGCGGCTGGCCAGTTGAACTCACGGCTTGACGCCAAGACACAAACGCATCTGCTGTTAGCTGTTATGGCAGGCGCGATCTCGCTGAACCGCATGGAACCGTCAGAACCCCTCTTATCGGTGCTCTGCGAAAGCGTCATCGACTTGCTGCGTGCATAAGGCCGCCGCAGAGTTTCACCAACAAAAAAGGGCATCGCAGAGTCCTCAGCGACGCCCTTTGTTTGTCTGTACCGGAAACGGTCACAGCGGCCGTATCTTGATATTCCGAAAGGCCGTCTCCTTCGGATGGTCCTGCAGGAGAATGTAGCCGCTCTTGATTGTGCCGAAATCGGCGACATCCTTGAATTTGCTGTCCGCCTTCGCGTTTTGAAATGCCTCGCTGCCGCGGTCGAATTCCAGGACCAGCCTGCCGTTGAGCCAATGTTCGACGTGACCGTTCTTCGACACGATACGGGCGGTGTTCCACTGGCCCGCGGGTCGGGCCTGAACGCCCATAGGCGCAAAAAGGTCATAGGCCGCCGCCAGCGACGTATCCGGCGACGTCTTGACGGCGGGATCGAGCAGCTGGTACTCTATCCCCAGGACCGTCCCTTTCTTCAACAACTCCGGCATGACGAAGTACTTGATGCCGCTGTTGCCGCCGGGACTCAGGCGAAAGTCCACCTTCAACTCGAAGTTGGCGTACTGATCCACCGTGACAATATCACCAGCTCCCCCCGGAGTGCTCCCTCCGGGATTGACGATGATCATGCCATCGCGGATTACCCAGCCCCGCTCCGGGAAACCTTCGCTGCGCACCGAACGCCAGCCTGTGCCCGTCTTGCCGTCAAACAGAAGCTTCCACCCGTCAGCCTTCTCCTCGTCGGTCAGCATGTTGGGCGCCGCCGTCTCGTTTAACGGCACAATCCAGATATTGCGGAACCGTACATTGTTGCCATGGTTCTGAAGCAGGATCGGCCCCGCCGAAGGCCCTTCCGGACTACCCGCGCCGGTCTTGTTGGGAATTTCGAAATCGTCGTGGATCATGATGCCATTGTGGAGGACGGTTATGCGGGCGTTTCTGAACTTTTGATCGCCCTGCCACTTGGCAGCATTGAAGAAGATATCGTACCACTGCCACTCGCCCGGCTTCTTGCAGACGTTCTTGTCGGGGGCCTTCGTTTTATAAATAGCGCCGCAATCCTGATCCTTTGATTGGAGCCCATATGAATCCAGGATTTGCACCTCGTAACGCTTCTGAATATAAACGCCCGAATTGCCGCGGCCCTGGCCTGTAGCGTTGGTCAGCGGCACATTAAACTCGATGTGCAGCCGGAAGTCGCGAAACTCGCGCCGCGTCTGAATACTGCCCTTGTCAAGCGCAACCTCAACAACCCCGTCTGCCACGTTCCATTGTGCCGGCTTGTTGCCGTCGGCAGTCCACTGTGATAGATCGGTCCCGTCAAAAAGAACAATAGCGCCCTCCGGAGGTTTCATGCCCAGGCCCGAGTCCATGGCGGCATACGATGCAGCGGTCAACAGGAGAAACAGTGCGGCAACGGCAGACTTCTTCATACTTCCTTTCCTCATTTTAGTCGTTGGCCGGCCCAAATCGAGCGGCCGGGTACGTACAAAAAGAAAGGGCCCGAACCCCTGGAGATCCGGACCCGTTTGTTACTTCTGTGCATCAGACCTTTTCCGGGACAACGTACGGCTTCCTGTAGTTGCGTGTCAGCAGCTTGTCGGCCTCGGCATCGTTGACGAACTTCTCCTTCTTGCCGTCGAAGATTAGCTGACGACCCGTACGGTAGGCGATGTTGGCCAGATGCGGCAGGCAAGTCGACATATAACCTACCTCGATATCGCACGTGAGATCTTCAGGCTTGCCGCTGCGGAGGGCATAGACAAAGTTGCTGTAGTGGCCTTCACCGCCGGCGCCCGCAAGGTTCATCGGATCGGCATACGCGTCGGCCTCCTTGCTGCTCGGGCCCGGTTCGCCCTTGCGGCCCATGTAGGTCTTCCACGTGCTGCCGTCCAGCTCCATCCACCCTTCGGTGCCGTAGAACAGGTTGCCGATCTTGATACCGGGTTCTCCGTGCGTGTACAGGCCGCGCGTGCTGAACTCCAGGATCGTGCCGTCGGCATATTCAAACAGTGACGTCTGCGTGTTGGGCGTCTCCTGCGCGCACACGTCGCCGAACTTGTAATAGCCGCCGAAAGAACTGATCCGAACCGGATGCTCGTTCTTGCCCAGGCCCCAGCGAGCAATGTCGAACTGGTGCGGCCCCTGGTTGCCGGTATCGCCATTGCCTGTGTTCCAGAACCAGTGCCAGTTGTAGTGGCACTTGCCCTTGTTGTAGTTGTAGTATTCAGCCGGCCCGATCCACAGGTCCCAATGAAGCCCTTCGGGCACGGGCTCGTCCGGGAACTTGCCGAACGAATCGCGCGGCTTAAAGCAGAGCCCGCGGGCCATGTAGACCTTTCCGATACCGCCGTCGGCCATGAACTTCATCGCCGCCCGCACGTTCTTGATGCTGCGGTTTTGGAAACCGACCTCGACGATACGGTTATACTTGCGGGCCGCCTCGACCATCTTGCGCCCTTCAAATATGTTATGCGAGCACGGCTTCTCGCAATAAACGTGCTTGCCCGCCTGGCAGGCCCAAATGGTGCCCAAAGCATGCCAGTGGTTCGGCGTGGCGATCGCCACCGCGTCAATATCCTTCATCTCATAGATCTTGCGAAGGTCCCATTCCGTCTTGGGCTTATAGCCGAATTTCTTCTCGACCTCGGCGGCCCTCCTGTTGAGCACCTTTTCGTCCACGTCGCACAAGGCGGCAATACGAACCCCCTTGATCTTGCCGAAGCCGTCGATCAGGTTATTGCCTCGGCCATTGATGCCGATGACCGCCATGTTGATTTGCTCGTTGGCCCCAAGAACCTTTCCCGTTCCCAACGAGGCGGCGGCAATGACGCCCCCGGCCACTTTGGAGCTTCGCGACAGGAATTCTCTTCGTGAGATTGCTTTACGTTCGGAAGGCATTGCTTTCCTCCTTTGCATAAACTGGTGACTCGTCGTTACATATTCAGGCCGATGCGGGCCGCGTCACACCCTGTCATAGGCTAAAACAGAACTCTATGATATTAGGTCAATTATAGATTGTCAAGGCCAATTTGCGGCGGCTGTCGGCCCGTTTTGCCCTGGCAAAACACACACCTTGCCGCCGTTTCATTGTCGGTAGAGACGAGCGGCGAAGGCAATTTATTGCTTGACAGAAACGTCTTTATCAAGGAAACTGAGGCCATCGGTGGCAAGTGGCCAATTCATGCATGTAATACCCTGCAACGGACCGCCGTTGCGGCCGGAACGTTCACTTTTTGCGGAAGGAGAGTCCATAAATGAAGAGCAAACATACACGAAGAGATTTCCTGCGGGCCGCAGGTGTTGGCGCGGCCTCTGTAGCAGCCGCGGGCGAGGTGTTTGGTCAGGGCCGGACGCCGGCGTCCGACCGGGTTCTGCCTGATCGGCCCACTGTGCCTCCTCGGCCGATGGAGCGCAAGTTTGAGCTGGGCATGGCCTCGTACACGCTCCGGAAGTTCAAGCTCGACGAAGCCATCGCCATGACCAGACGCGTGGGCCTCAAGAACATCGCTCTGAAGGATTTCCATCTGCCGATGAATGCCACCGCAGATGAGATTAAAGCCGTCGCCGCCAAGGTCAAGGATGCGGGGCTGAATCTCTATGGCTGCGGCGTAGTCTATATGCGCAGCCAGGCCGACGTCGATCGCGCTTTCGAATATGCCAGGACCGCCGGCATGACCACCATCATCGGTGTGCCGAATCACGATCTTCTGCCGCTGGTCGACAAGAAGGTCAAGGAGTACGATATCGCCGTCGCCATCCATAATCACGGTCCGGGCGACAAGGTCTATCCCACCCCCGCAAGTGTTTACGAAAAGGTCAAGGATCTTGATCCCCGCATCGGCCTGTGCATGGACATCGGCCACACGGTACGCATTGGCGAAGACCCGATTCGCGACACAATGCGATTTGCCGACCGCCTGCTGGACGTGCACATCAAGGACGTCAGCGCCGCCGAGGCCAAGGGCAGTACGGTCGAGATCGGCCGCGGCATCATCGACATCCCGGGGTTCATTCGCGCCCTGCTCAGAATCGGCTATGCCAAATACGTCTCTTTCGAGTACGAGAAGGACGAAAACGATCCGATGCCCGGCCTTGCGGAATCGGTCGGCTATGTCAATGGTGTTATGGCGACCATCGCCAATCCGGGTTTCACCAGGCCAAGGCCGCAGCCTGCGCCGGGGCGTCTCGTAAGACCGGAGCCTGCCCGTTAAGAACCTCTGAGAGGACTTTGTAATGAAACGTGCGTTATTGGTGCTGACGCTCCTGGCTGTGTCGACCACCTGTATGGCGGCCGATGCGCCCGCGAAGATATTTCGTCTGGGCATCATCGGCATGGACACATCTCACGTGCCGGCGTTCACAAAGATGATCAACGACCCGAAGAACGGCTATTCTTGTCGCGTTGTCGCCGGATATCCCGGCGGTTCGCCGGACGTCGAAAGTTCGTGGAGCAGGGTCAGGAACTTCACGGCGCAGCTTCGTGATGAAATGGGCGTGGAGATCGTCGATTCGATTGAAACCCTGTGCACAAAAGTTGACGGTATCCTGCTCGAAAGCGTCGACGGCAGGCCCCACCTGGCGCAGGCCAAACCCGTAATTGCCGCCGGCAAGCCACTGTTCATCGATAAACCAATGGCGGGCAGCCTTACCGACGTCATCGCCATCTTCGAACTGGCCAAAAAGAAAGGCGTACCCTGCTGGTCCAGCTCGTCGCTTCGATTCAGCGAGAGCATCTTCGGCATGCGCGACAATCCCGAGATCGGCAAGGTCCTGGGCTGCGACGCCTGGAGCCCGTGCTCGCTGGAGCCGCATCACCCCGATCTCTATTGGTACGGCGTCCATGGCGTCGAAATCCTGTTTACGATCATGGGAACAGGCTGTCAGACCGTCCGACGCGTTCAAACCGACGGCACAGAACACGTCGTGGGCGTCTGGGACGGCGGCCGCATCGGCACCTTCCGCGGCATCAAGAGCGGAAAGAGCGCCTACGGCGCCATGATTTATGGCAGCAAAAAGATTACGCCGGGCGGCACCTATTCCGGCTACGGTGCGCTCGTGGAGCAGATCGTCAGGTTCTTCGAAACGGGCCAACCCCCCGTGCCCGCCGAAGAAACCATCGAAATCTTCGCCTTTATGACCGCCGCCGACGTCTCCAAAGCCCGGGGCGGCGCACCCGTTTCGATCGCCTCCGTCCTCGAAGAGGCCAGGGCGGAACTCGCCAAAAGATGACAAACACACGACAATGATGTGCTTACGAAAGACCCTTGTTTCAAAGAAAGGAATGGGCCATGGTGAAGAAGTGTTTCATGACGGCAACAGTGGTAACTTTGGCGGCTATGACAGCGTCATGCGTTGAGGCCGAAATGAGCATGAGCGGCAAGAAATTCCGAGGCGCCAAGAACGAAGTGAAGCTGATCACCCTCGACCCGGGGCACTTCCACGCAGCCCTTGTACAGAAGAAGATGTACGACCAGGTCTCGCCGATCGTCCACGTCTTCGCCCCCGAGGGATCGGACGTCCAGGACCATCTCGACCGCATCAATGGCTATAACACTCGCGCCGACGACCCGACGAAATGGCAGGAAGTCGTATACACCGGCGAAGACTTCCTGCAGAAAATGCTCACAACAAAACCCGGCAACGTCGTGGTGCTTGCGGGCAACAATCGCAAGAAAACCGAGTACATCAAGGCGTGTGTGGATGCCAAACTCAACGTCCTTTCGGACAAACCTATGTGCATCACGCCGGAGAATTTCGAACTGCTCAAGGCCGCCTTTGCCTCCGCCCAGGCCAACGGTGTGCTGCTATACGACATTATGACCGAACGCTCCGAGATCACGACAATCCTTCAGAAGGAACTGGCCAACAATCCCGCCGTCTTCGGCCGGCTCAAGAAAGGTACACCTGATGACCCGGCCATCGTCAAGGAGAGCGTACACTACTTCTTCAAGTACGTCTCGGGCAGCCCGAATAAGCGGCCGGGCTGGTACTTCGATACCACCCAGCAGGGTGAGGGCATCGTCGACGTCACAACCCACCTTGTGGATCTCGTCATGTGGGGCGCCTTCCCCGAGCAGGTGATCGATTACGAAAAGGACATCAGGATGCTGCGATCCCGCCGCTGGCCGACCATGATCACGAAGGAACAATACGCCAAGGTCACCCGCCTCGAAGACTTCCCGCCCTACCTGAAAGGCGGCCTCAACTCCGAAGGCGTCCTGCCCTGCTATGCCAACGGTGAAATGCTCTACACGATAAAGGGCGTCACCACGAGGATTGCCGTAATGTGGGACTTTGAGGCCCCTGAAGGCGGCGGTGACACCCACTACTCGATCATGAAGGGCACGAAGTGCAGCCTGGTCATTCGTCAGGGCAAAGAGCAGAACTACCGTCCTGAACTCTACGTCGAGCCCGCTGGCGGCATGGACGACGCTGTCTTCGCCAAGGCCCTGGTCGCAGCCGTGGATGATCTGGCCGAAACCTGGCCCGGTGTCAAGCTCCAGCGCCAGGAAAAAAGTTGGCTCATCTCGATCCCCGACGAGTATCGCATCGGCCACGAAGCCCACTTCGGGCAGGTCACCGACCGTTACCTGCAATACCTCGTGGACGGCAAACTCCCCGAATGGGAAGTGCCCAACATGATCGCCAAGTACTATGTGACCACTGCCGCCTTGCAGATGGCCACCGAATAAGATAGGGTAAGACATGAAAAGGTGTGCAGTGCTGCTCGCAGGCGCCGAAGCCCGGCCGGACCGTCCATTCCAGTTTCCACGTCGTCATCTGCCGAGGCTCCGCTTTGCCCAACAGCTCGATGAGATCTTTGCCGGGTACGCTCGGTAACCCGTACAGTAACGAAAGAATCTCAGCGACCTGCCTGGTTCCTATCCGGGCAGGTCGCTTTCGTGCGCAGCCCGCCGCTGAATGTGCCGGTTCCTTGCCATGAGGGTTGCCTGGCGGCCGGATTCTGTTATGATAACAAGTCTTGTTTGAATGCTGTTTTCACGCAGGTACTGCGATGTGGGAGTATCAGTTGCGAAATATTGAAGACCTGAAGCGTCTGGCCGCGAAGCTCAGCGCGCCCGTCGACGCCATTGAAGATATCTCGATCCTTGCCAAGCCGGTGCAGGTTGGCCGCCTGATGCTGCCTAATGCACTCGCCGTGCACCCTATGGAAGGCTGTGACGGCGACGCGCAGGGCCGCCCGGGACCCTTGACCTTCCGACGTTATGAACGTTTCGCCGCAGGCGGCGCGGGACTCATCTGGGCCGAGGCGATCGCCGTCGTGCCCGAAGGCCGCGCCAATCCCCGCCAACTCTGGCTCAGCGCCGACAGCATGGACCACTTCACCGCCCTGCTCCAACGCGCGCATCAGGCCGCCCGCAGCTGCAATAGTCGCGACCATCGCCCGGTCATCGTCGCTCAACTCACCCACTCCGGCCGCTACAGCAAGCCCTATGGCGCAGCTGCCCCGCTCATCGGCCAGCGCGACCCATACCGCGACCCGCTCAAACCCCAGGTGCGCCCCGACACAAACGTCCCAAGTGCCCTGCCCGCCGACTACCCCGCGGTTACTGATGAGTACCTTGACAGATTGCAGGACGCGTATGTCGCCGCCGCCCGCACAGCGTTCAAGGCAGGCTTCGACGCCGTCGACATCAAAGCATGTCACGGCTATTTGATCAACGAGTTGCTGGCATGCAGACAGCGCCAGGGTCGCTACGGCGGCTCGTTCGAGAACCGCACGCGATTTCTGCTCGAAGTCATCGACCGCATTCATGGCGAACTGGGCAATGACAAACCCGTCTTCGTCCGCCTCGGCATCTATGACGCCATCCCCTTTCCCTACGGCTGGGGAGTAAGCGAAGATGACTATGCCCTGCCGGACCTGAGCGAGCCGAAAAAATTGATCGAACTCCTCTGCGAGCGCGGCGTCAAAATGATCAACATCACCATAGCCAATCCGTACTATAACCCACACTTCGGCCGCCCGTTCAATGAGCCCGTCGCCGGCGGCTACGCCTCGCCCGAACATCCGCTCATTGGCGTCAGCCGCCTGATCCGCCTGACCGGTGAAATACAGCACAGCTTCAAAGACCTCGCCGTCGTAGGCACCGGCTACAGTTGGCTTCGAACACTCATGCCGCACGTGGCGGCAGCCACAAAAGCCGCCGGCAATGCCGCCCTCATCGGTGCGGGTCGCCTCGCCTTCGCCTATCCCGACTTCGCCCGTGACATCGTACATAAAGGCAGACTCGCCCCTGAAAAAGTCTGCGTCGCCTGCAGCGCCTGTACGCAGATCATGCGCGACGGCGGAAAGGCCGGCTGCGTCGTACGCGACAACGCCGTCTACGGCCCGATCTTCCGCAAGGGCCGCATGAGCAATCGGGAAAACCTCGCCCGCCTCGCCTCCGCCTGCACGCAGTGCCAGGAGCCCACCTGCCAACTGGCCTGTCCTGCCGGCATCGAAATCCCCAGGTTCATCCGTCTCTTCCTCGATGGCGACGACAAGGGCGCCTATGCCGTCATACGCAAATCCAACATCTTTCCCGAGGTCTGCGCCTGGCTTTGCCCCGTCGAGCAGCAGTGCCAGGGCGCCTGTCTCCAGCATTTCATTGGCGACGGCGCCCTGCCCATAGCCGACATCCAGCGCTACCTCGCCGAACAGGCCAACCGAAAAGGCTGGTCGCGCCTGCAAGTCCCGCAGGAGTCAACGGGCCGGAAAATCGCTATCGTCGGCGCAGGCCCCGCCGGACTTACCGCGGCCGCTGTCCTGCTGGAGCAGGGCCACCAGGTCACCGTCTTCGACAAAGCGACCGAACTGGGCGGCATCGTCAGGTCGATGATTCCGGCCGACCGCCAGGAAACGGCCCTGAACAACGAAATTGAGGCGGTCTTCAAGGACGTCCGCCCCGACCGGCTGACCCTCCGACTGGCGACCGCCCTGAGCCCCGACTTCGATCTGAACGCAATCATGGCCGGAAATTTCGATGCGGCCTTCATAGGTATCGGCCTGCCTAAGTCCGTCCAGGCCGGCCACGGCCAGGCAGATGGTGTTTACAGCGCCGGTGAATTTCTCATGGCGGCAAAATGCGGCAAACCCATCGACGTGTGTGGCAAACGCGTCGCCGTCGTAGGCGGAGGCAATACCGCTATGGATGCAGCCGTTACGGCCGCACGATCCGGCGCACAGGACGTCTACGTAATCTACCGCCGTGGTTTCCACGAAATGCCGGCATGGGATGCCGAACGCAACCGCGCACTGGCCGCAGGCGTAAACTTCCTCATCCTCACCGCCGTACAGGGCCTCCACTGTGAAAACGGACGGTTAAGAGGCCTTAAGTTGTGCCCGACAACACTGGGCGAACCTGACGCATCCGGCCGCCGCCGCCCCCAGGCAGTCGCCTCAAGCACCTATGAACTGGTGATGGATGTAATGATCGAAGCCATCGGACAGACGGCCGACAACAATCTCGCCCGGATCCTCCCCGGCGTGACTGTCGCCGACGGCCTCATCCGAACGCAGCCCAATTCCTTTGCCACCTCCCGCCCCGGCATCTATGCCGGCGGAGACATCGTCCGCGGCCCCTCCACCGTCGCCGCCGCCGTCGCCGACGGCATGAAGGCCGCCGCCGAAATCGACGCATTCTTGAAGCAGAAGAGAGGATAACACAATGACCCAACGTTTGGCCGCAATTGTCACAGGCGCCAGCCGCGGTATCGGTAAAGCCATCGCCCTCGGCCTCGCCCGCGCCGACTACGACCTCGTGATCAGCCACTATGATTCAACACCCGAAGGCGAAGCGGACGAATCCGCTGCCCTCGAAACACAGCGGGCCATCACCGAAACCGGCGCCGTCTGTAAAATCATCCGCAGCGACATCAGCAAGGCCCCCGACCGCGACCGCCTCGTGCAGCTTGCCCGGGAAGCCTTCGACCGCTGTGACCTGCTCGTCAACAACGCCGGCGTCGCCCCGGCCAGACGTACCGACATCCTCGAAGCCGCCGAAGAAAGCTTCGACCGCGTCATGGCCATCAACCTCAAAGGCCCCTACTTCCTCACGCAGAAAGTCGCCAACTGGATGATCAGCCAGATGCAGGCCCATCCCGACCGCCGCTGCCGCATCGTTAACATCTCCTCGATGTCCGCCTACACCAGCAGCCCCAGCCGCGGCGAATACTGCGTCAGCAAGGCCGGTGTCAGCATGATGACCAAACTCTACGCCGACCGTCTCGCCGAATACGGCATCGGTGTCTTCGAAATACGCCCCGGTATCATCGCCACCGACATGACCGCCGTCGTCCGTGAAAAATACGACAAGCTCATCGCCGATGGCCTGACCCCCATCAAACGCTGGGGCAAACCGGACGACATCGCCCGCGCCGTAGCAGCCGTAGCCGAGGGACGGCTGGACTTTTCGACCGGCCAGGTGATCAATGTCGACGGCGGCTTCCACCTGCGCCGTCTCTGAAAGGAGAAGCAATGGACATCAAGATCACGCTAACGACAATCCTGCGCGATGGGTTCATTCTCGTCTTCAACCAGGACAAGCTCGACGTTGTCAAGACCGCCGAGGCCCTCATCGCCGCCGGCATCGGCAACATGGAAGTCACCTGCCGCATCAGGAAACCGCTGGAGAAGCTCGAACGCCTCCGCAAGGAACTGCCCGACTTCTGCGCCGGCGCCGCCAGCCTGATCGATTTCGACGCCATACTGCACACCTACAACCGGACACACGCCGATCCCCTCCCCACCGTCCGCCAGGTCGTCGACGCCGGAGCAAGCTACATCGTCTCCGCGGCCAATTTAAGCGACGAAACCTTCAGGTCGTTCCACGGCCGCCTGCCAGTCATACCCGGCTGCGGCACAACCACGGAGATACTCGACCAGTTCTCCAAAGGCGCCAACCTCTGCAAGGTTTTCCCAGCAAAAGAGCTCGGCGGCCCTGCCTTTGTCAAGGCCATCGACCCAGCCATCCACAAAATGATCAGTCTCGTCCCCACCGGCGGCACTAACGCCGCCAACATCGGCGAGTATATCGACGCGGGCGTCCTCGTCGTCGGCGGCTCCTTCAGCATGATCGAAAAGCCCGTGCTCAACAAGATCATCGAGGAACAGGACTACAAACTCCTCGCCGATCAGCTCCGCCGTACAAAGGACCTCATCGACGCCAAACGAGCCGAAAAGTGGCCGCAACTGAACTTCGCCGACGCCGATCTCGAAACGATCAGCCGCGTCACATCACGCAACTTCAACATCTGACGGGAACCACCATGGAAACATGTACAATCGCCGGCCGGACAGTTTTCCTCCATCGCTATAACACCGTCATCGTGGGCGCAGGCGCCGCCGGCATGAACTGCGCCGTGCATCTATATGAGTTCATGTCCGACCGCGGCGTCACCGACGCGCAGGACCGTATCGCCGTAGTCACCGGTGGGATCGCTCTGGGCGCCTCCCGCATGAGCGGCTCGGACAAGCAGACCTACTACAAGATGGGCACAAGCCCCGAAACCGCCGACAGCGCCGAGGACTTCGCACGCAGCCTCACCGCCGCCGGCTGCTGCCACGGCGACCTCGCCCTCGCGGAGGGCATCGGCTCCCTTCGTGAATTCTACCACCTTGTCCAGGCAGGCGTACCCTTCCCGCACGACGCCATGGGCTCCTTTGTCGGCTACAAAACCGACCACGACCCCTACGAACGCGCCACTTCCGCCGGCCCCAAGACCAGCAAGTTCATGAGCGAATGCCTTCAGCGCCAGGTCGAACGTTACGGCATCCCGATCTTCGACTGCCACGAGGCGGCGCACCTGCTTACCGCCGGCGGGGGCGACGACAAGCGCATCGTCGGCATCGTCACCATCGACAAGAAACGCCTCAACGAGCAGAACTACGGACTGAACGTCTTCTGCTGCGAAAACCTCGTCCTCGCCGCCGGCGGCCCCGGCGAACTCTATGAAACCAGCGTCTACCCCCGCGGCCAGGTCGGCATCCACGGCCTCGCATTCGCCGCCGGCCTCGCCGCCGAAAACCTCACCGAGTCCCAGTTCGGCCTCGCAAGCATCAAATTCCGCTGGAACGTCTCCGGAACCTACATGCAGGCCATCCCCCGCATCTTCAGCACCGACGCCGACGGCAAGAACGAACGCGACTTCCTCACCGACTTCTTCCCCACCATGAGCCGCATGGCCACCAACATCTTCCTCAAAGGCTACCAGTGGCCCTTCGACCCCCAGCGCATCACCGACCTGCAATCCTCCCTCATCGACGTCCTCGTGTTCAACGAAACACAGAAGGGCCGCCGCGTCTTCATGGACTTCCTGAGAAACCCCGTGGGCCGCGCCGATATGCGCGCCTTCGAGCTGAACGAACTCGAACCCGAAGCCCTGACTTACCTCACCCGCGCCGGCGCCCTCCAGTCGACCCCTATTGAGCGCCTCGCCCACATGAACCCCCCCGCCATCGACATCTACAGGGAAAACGGCATCGACCTCTACTCCGAACCGCTCGAAATCGCCGTCTGCGCCCAGCACAATAACGGCGGCTTCGCCGTCAATCGCTGGTGGGAATCGACCATCCCGCACACCTTCGTCATCGGCGAAATGGCCGGCACACATGGCGTCAAACGCCCCGGCGGCTCCGCCCTCAACGCCGGCCAGACCGGCGGCCTCCGCGCCGCAGAGTACATTGCAAACGTCTACGGCGCCGACGTCCCGCAGGACAACCATCGCGCCGCCATCGAGACGCAGCTCACGGAATTGATCGCCGCGCTGGACAACCTCCACAACGCACAGGCCCCATCACCGGACGAAGCCCTCGCCGCCATCTGCCGCCGCATGACCACATCCGGCGGCCACATCCGCCAGCTCGCCGACGCCCGCGCCGTCCTCGCCGATGCACTGGCGCTCCATCGAAAAATATACAACGAAGGATTCAGACTGCAAAACGCCGACGACCTCATCCCGGCCATCCAGGCGCGCCATCTTGCCCTCACAAGCATCGCCTTTCTCAAAGCCATCGTGGAATTGCTCGACCAGGGCAGCGGCTCGCGCGGCTCGCACCTCGTACTGGACGAAAACGGCGTGGAAATCCACCCCGACGTGAAGGACCCCATAACCGGCCGGCCTCTGCGATTCAAGCCTGAAAACGAGGCACTCCGCAACGTGATTCTGCGCGTACTCTACGACCCCAACGCCCCCGACCTCTTCACCTGCCGGAACATCCCCGTCCGCAAAGCCCCCACCGAACGCAAAGCCTTCGAGCCCGCCTGGCAGGACTACCGCGCCGGCCGTATCTACACCTGACCAGCCGCCGACCGGCCTATCACGTCACCCGGTCGGCACGCACCGCGCGCCACACCAGGCCGCTTACCGCCACCAGCACCACAAACGCCGCCAGCAGGCCTATGCCCCACCAGCCAAGCGACGACCACAGCGACCACACGGCCCCGAACGCCGCAAGTCCCGACGCGACTGCCATGCACACGTTCCAGATCACCCGCCGTACACCGCGCGGCCGGTCCTCCCCAAGGAGGCTCCGCGAGTTCATCATCATGTAAAACGTGAAATACGCAATCGGCAGAATAATCATCCCGAAAATAAACGCCGGCACCGCCAGCCAGAACTGCGCCTTACCCCCCGTCCAGAGGAACGGCCCCAATACACCCAGAGCCGGGATAAGGCTTCCGAGACGGTACGGCCATCCCTTCGATTCGACCCCGCACATCTCGCAAAAGACAAACCCGTTAATCAGCATGATAATGATGATTGACGACAGCCCCATCCCTACCACACCGATTCCGAATGCATAATGGGCCACGACCCGCCCTGTCAGCGGCGACAGCGAATCGGCCAGATTGAACGCGTCCCGCTTGACTAACATCGCCGCCATCTGCTTGTCCGCCACGGGCAGCCCCTCGACCATTGCAGCCTTCTGTTCGGCGCTCAGCGCCGCAAACGCCTCGTCACCCACTTCGTAGCGTATCCGCGCCAGCGCATTGCTCTCGTAATCGGCCACGAGGTTTTTCGGTGCCAGCACGGTCTGATCGAGAAGGCCCGCCGCCGGCCGCGTGTGAAACTGTGATGCCGAGGCGATGCTCACACAGCTTGTCGCCAGCACAAAAGGCACAAACATCCCGATCGAAAGATCGAAAATGGCCAGGCCCCGAAAGTCGCGATCCCAGCCGCGCTTAAGCAAAGCATACGGCATCAGAAACGTCATGTTGATCCCCACGGCCGCTGAAACCGCCGTAATCATCACCTGTCGCTGCTGCCCGACGATCATATCCGCCCAGAACGTGCGGAATTGTTCGTCCACCTGGTCGAGGAACGGCACGAATGTCTTCGCCGGCGCCGTCAGCAAACCGGGATCCGGAACGTACCCGCAAAGAATCTCTCCCCACGCCAGGCCGCCCTCTGTAAAGCTCATCTTGATGACCACGCCGAAAAAGCAGACGACGATGACGGCAACCATGAGCTTGAGAATGATCTCGAAAATGCGCACACCCGTGCTGCCGCGATCATAAAACCAGATTACGATGCAACTGGCGGCGAGCAGAACGCCACAAACGATCAGTTTGGCGGCTGTATCGCCCATCACGTCGGGCCCAACGAGGCCGGGCAAAAGATTCTGCCGGATCGCCGCCGTGCTCACGCTGAACTGCGGCATGGCGAAAACAACGTTGGCAATTAATGTTGCGATCGCCCAGCTCCACCCCAACATCGGATTGATGTGCCGGTTGATCGCATTGAAAGGACGCTCGCTCGTCGACAGCGTAACGTATGCAATCGCCCCCAACATGATCACGCCCGCGATCATCGCCACCGGCTGCAGCCACAGCAGACTGAACCCGCCCAACACGCCAAGGTAAAGACTGCTCGCCAACGACGCCCCACCCAAGGTAATCGCACCTTGCAGCCAGCCCGGCCCCGACAGCCTGAAATAAGCCAGAAACGTCGCCAAGCTGCCCTTCTGCTCGGCCGCCAGAATCATTTGGCGGTCGCGCTCTACCGCACTGCCCGCACCAATCATGTTCGAAGACGATTGATCGCCCATCCGTTCTCCTTCGATTTGGCGTCTTAATGCCTGTTTAGCCGTTGGCCCAACATTGTACCGCCCCCACGCAAGCACGCCAAGGGGCTGTTGAAAAACTCGACGCCTCATCCTGGATGCCGCCGTCACGAAGCACAAAGATGAGCGTGTCTCTTTGGAATGCGAGTTACTTCAGCACGACCTTAACGGCGCCGGTGGTACCCTTGTTAAACACAAACGAACCGGCCAGCCCCTTCTCCGGCACGGTCACCTTGTACTCTCCGTAAAACCCGCGGAAAGCCGCCTTGCCGCCGGCCTCCACCGTCGTCTCCGCAACTGTCCACCACTTGCCCTTGATCAGATCCTTCAAAGCACCATACATAGGCTTCGGGGTCATATCGTCGCGCAAAAAGCCCGCAGGCGCCCCCTGCCATGCGCCCTGGTCACTGAAATCCCACCACGTAATCGCCTCAACCGCCGGATGCGAGAACAACACCGTATAGAACTCCGCCGCCTCACGAGCCTGTCGCTCTTCTCCCTCCGGCGTCGTCTTCCAGCCATCGTCCGTCTTCGGCCCCGAAACCAGCGTCGTCTCCGTGAAATGCAGCGGCACGCCGAACTGGGCATACGTATCGCATACGTCCCACGTCCGCTTCGCCCCCCAGTATCCACCGTGCATATGCGACTGAATGCCGATCACATCGTACAGCCGCTTGCCGTTCTCATCCACCAGTTCCTTTATCACCTTGTCGATATAAGCCTGGTCTGTACGGTAGTCGCTGATCAGAAGCGTCGCCTCCGGATTCGCCTTCCGCGCAATCTGAAACGCCTGCCGCACATACTCTCCCACGCCCATTTCCTTTATCGCCGCCGTCAGTTTCGGCGCCTGCTCCAGACAGAACGGCCGATCATAATGCGTCGCTTCGTTCACTACGTCCCAGATGTCGATATCGCCCTTGAACCTGTCCACGCACCGCGCAATCCGCGCCATCTGCAATTTCATCGCCTCCGCCGGCTCCTCCGGCAGCCAACGCTGCTCCATGTAGTTCCATGCCAGTGGATGCCCTTTCGTGGTGATATTGTGCGCCTTGCACCATTGGACAATCGCCTCCGTCTGCTCGTCATTCCGCACGCCCGGCCGCCGCTCGTAATTCCACCAGTAAAAAGGCAGCGTCGCGAAATTCAGCAGTTCGGAAAAGTACTTCGCATAAGCAGCGTTATCCTCCGCTGTCCGGCACCGCTCCAGCTTGAAGATATTGCACCCGAACAGAAACGCATGCCGTGTCTGCTCGATCTTTACCGCCGCCCCCTCGCCGACCGCCGCACCGTCCGGCCCCACCAGGACCAGGTTCGCATTCCCCATGCGGTGCTTCTCGATCCGACCCTCCGCACCCTTAAGAATCTCCTCCTCGCTCAGCCCGAAACACACCGCACTGACAAACACTACCATCGCAGCGGCAAAGCCGGCATGACTTCTCATCCTGACCTCCTGAACAATTCCTACTGTTACTTTTTGTCACGTCAGACAATTTACCCTTTACGGCGCTCCTTCGGGGCACACACACGCCGCGGATGAGCAAGACTGCCCTCGGCTGCGCAGCCCCATGGGGCCTCAGAAAAAGCGGAGTCAGACACCCCCGCCCGCGACGACCCTGTCCGCGCGGAACACAACCCTCAGCTTCTGCCCCGCCGTATAATCGCCCCTTATCGCTATCTCCTCCCCACGATTGCCTTTCATCGGCAGCAGCTCATCCCTCACCGGCACAAGGATGAAATTATCCGTGATCACCGGCCCAAGCGCCCCACCCTCGATGATGCGAACATTGCTGACACGATGCGGCAGCAGGTGCACCACCGGCCGATTATCCCAGTCACCTCTTTGGTTGGCCGTAATGGTGAAAGTATAAACCCCATCCTGCTCATGAAGTTCCTGCGTCCACGGCAGCCGCCTCTTCGGCATCCGCGCCTCCCACGCCGGATCGCCGTACAGTACCACTACGTCGCGGTCACCGCGCAGCCCCCGCCCCGGGTCATTCTCCGTATTGATGCCGCGCTTCTCCAACTCCCACACCAGCGCCTGATTGTTCACGTAGTGCGCCTCGGCCAGCGTAAACCGTCCCGCCTGCAATTCGGAGAAATAATCCTTCACCCCCCACCCGCCGTAACCGTACCCCGTCGGAACCGTATAACCCACAAACTGATACACCCCGCCCGTATGCATCATTGCAAGCGCCATGCACTGCCGGTCCGGAATATGTGCGATCAGACAGTTGCCGATGCCCATGAAGATCTTCGGATTCGGCGAGCAGATGTCGAAACGCTGCCCTTTCGTGTCCCGCCCATACCACTGCCCGTCGGCACACCGAAACGAGCCGTTCCTGTAGCTGTATCCGATCTGCCAGTCACGCTCCGTGGCGTGACCGCTCGTGATGAACACATCCGGCGCAGAAGTGTTGAGGTAAGCGACCATATCCGCCGTCGTATCCGTGGGACAGGGTTTCGCCTCGCACTCACCCCCGGCCGCCTTCTCCACCACCGTCCCGGACGCAAGCTCATTGTACATCCGCCCCTCGTCATACCCGCCTATCGGGGCGCCGACGGTGGCGGATAGCACCCGCCGCACCACCAACGGTTCCGAGTGCTTTGCGATCCTGAGCGCATCGGCCGCATCGTAACCGGTCAATATCCCCCAGATCACATCCATATACGGATCATCGTCCAATCTGCGGGCAAACCGATGGACGCGCCCGATGAACTCCCGCGTGATCTCCTCCGGCGGCCCGACAAAACACGCGTACTTCGGAAACAGCCGCCTCAACTCACCAAGCGATTCCTCGACCGCCTCGTCATAGACAACGATCCTGCCGTCATACTTCGCCCGCAGCGCCTCCCCGGCTGCCTTCCACTCCGCGCGGCCGCACGTCCGCCCGCTCATCACCACGGCATAACCCCATCCCTCAGGCCCTGCCGCCGCCACACCGACCGCCGTCAGCGCCGCCGCAATCCATACAATCGCCCGTCGCACAATCATCACCGCGTTACTGCTTCTCGAGCTTAACGTAATCCAGCCCGACCATATACGATTTCACGGCGTTCGGATTGGCCCCGACAATTTCCAGCCGCAGCGTATGCTCGCCCTTTGCCAACTCGAACGTCCCCATGTCCAACTCGCCCGTGGCAATCACGCCTCTGTTGAACAGGTCAAACGACCGGCCCGCCACGTCTATGCCGTCCAACGAAATCCGCACGATCCCGTAATCGATGGCCTTCGTCAACTGCATCTTCACCTTGTACCCCCCCGCCTCCGCCACCGGCAGCGCAAGCTCCACCACGTCGCCGGGCTTGGCCCCCGTCCACCACAGCTGCGCCTCGTTGCTCCACGCCTCGCCGAACCCCGTCATGTCCTGCGTCGTCAGATTCCCGCCGGTCTTCTTGAGCACCTTGAGCTTCTCGCCCTCCATCGCCCCCTTGACGACAAACACCTGGATCGGCCCCCAGTACCCCTTCCGCTGATCGATCCCCACCGGCCGGTAATGGTCCACCCCGTCCTTGTCCAGGTACCAGTAAGACGTGCACGCATACAGCGTCGGCCGATTGTTCAAATAGTACTTCTCAATCGCCCCTTCGAACGACTTCGCAAACGGCACATTGTCCCCGATATGCCAGCGATTCACCGAAATATGCCCCTTATTGTTCATGCTGATCGTCTGGTTGTGATAGCAATTCTGAAACAGCGTCGGATTGCACCATGCATAACCGAAGTAATCCTCGCTGCCCGTCCCAAACGTCGACGGAAACTTCTCCCCGTCGATGAAGAACTTCTCATCCCCCTCGCCCCACCAGCTCCCCCGCGGATTCCACACATGCAGCATCACCCCGCAGAACCGCCCCCGCCCCTGCGTCTTGAGCATCGTCCAATCGATCGGCCGCCCCGCATCCAAGTCCATGTCCCGATGCCACTTCGCATGAAACCGCCCCAACTGCTCGATCGGCCGCTTCAGCGGCTCCACGCTAACTTCGACATCGACCTCCCGTGCCTCCTCGCCGTCATTGCCGATCTCGATCACCGCCCCATCGGCAAATGGCATGTACCAGTTGCAGTAATACCCGTCCTCCGTCATGCCCAACGGCAGCGACTTGTACAGGTTCTCCCCCGCCGCCGTACCGAAAAAGTCTCCCAGCGGCGCCCACACGCTCGGCGTATTCTCCCCGTCCCAGTACATCGCAATCGTCAGCTCCCGCAGCACATCCACGTCCTGCGGCCTCTCCGGCAAACGCACTTTCACGCGAAGATTCGTGATCGCCTTCCGACCTTCGAATCTGGCGACCTCCACTTTTTGCCCCGGCTCGACGGCCGCACTACTGGAGACCTGAAGTGAGCGGCTGCCCGGCAAAATGCCGCCGAGTATACCCCGCCCCATCGCCGGTTCGCTTCCGCAACGCGTCAGTATCGCATTGGCACGATCCAGCGCCCGCGCCTCCTCATCCGTCAGCTTCATGCTGAACGTCGGCAGCTGTGTACCCTTCGGATACGTCGTATACGTGAAGTGATAGTACCGCCCCCAGTTCTTCTCCGCAACGATCTTGCACGACTTCTGAAACGGAATCGGCGTGTAATTATTCAGGCCCTGCGCCACTTTGTGCACTAATGCCGGCCGCGTAAACGGCTCCGTGCTGCAATCAAAATACGCACTGAAGGGCAGGTCCACCGCCGGCGTCTCGGCCCCGTCCAGATAGATCTTCACATGCCCCGGACCGTCCTTCGCCGACCAGATCCGCCAGATCACCGCGGGCCCCTCGATCTCCGCAAACACCTCCACATCTCCCTCCTTGCGAATAATGCCCGGACCGTCGTCGTTGGCATCCCAGGCGACATACTTCTCCGCCGCCGCATCATACTTGCTCGCCCGGTCATAGCTCGACCACTGCTGGCACTTTTCCCCATCCGCCGGCAGCACCGCCAAACGCTCCAAGTCCGTCAACTGCCTGATCAGATCCACGTACGTGAACTGCTCCGCCCCCGCCCCAACAGACACGATCGCAAAAACAGAAAAGACAAACAGCAATGAAAATGTTCTCGTCGACATCCCGCACACCTCCAAAAAGAATGACTTGCTTGCCATCGTACGGGCACGGCATGCCGTGCCCTTAAAACGCCACAATTGCCCTATGATACCACGGGGCACGCGCTCCAGCAACCTAATTCAGCCACGGGTTGGCGTCCAGCAGCCTCGCACTCTCCGGCGCCCACCGAATCCGCTCGCTGGCAAACGCACGCCCGTTCTCCGTCAGCATGAACACTCGGTTGATCCGGTCAAAACCTCGCTCCATAATCCCTTCCGGATCACCTGAATGATTAAGACCGAACGCATGCCCCAGTTCATGCAGACACGCCCCCAATCCGGTCGCAAAGTTGGCCCAGAACGTCTTGCGAAACGCGCTGTCGTCCAGCAGCCCGAAGTCCGCAACGCTCCGCTCATCGGAAAAGCACTCCGGAATCTCCTCCACCGTTGCCGGCCACGCATGAAGCCCCCCGCTGCCGAACAGAGCCAGCGATCCTCCGCCCAGCGCCGTGTGCGCATACACCTTCGCATCGTGGGGGTCATACCGCGTCATCTGCATGATCGCCACGCTCCGGCACATGTCACCGTCCTCATTCAGCTCATGATACAGCTTCCGCCATATCTCCAGACCCGTCATCTCGTGGGCCTGCTTCATCGTCAGATTCGTTCGGTGAATCACCGTCTCCACCTCGCCCGCCGCGTCGCACTGCTGCCGGAACGTCTTGCGCCCATAGCCCGCGTCGTACATCAGCTCCGCCGTCACCGTCTGCAGCATCAGCCCCGCCAGCGCAAGCCGCTTCTTGGCGCACTCCATGTCGCACGGCTCCCCCGCCGGCGCCTGAAACGACCCGTCCGAATCCGCCGCCACCACGTACACCATTCGCACATACGGCCCTGTTCGCCGCGGCTCATAATGAACCACCAGCCGCCGCATCGGATAGCCGTCCACCGAAAGGAAAATATCGTTGCGGCCCTCTCTCAGCATCACCAGCGCCTTGAACCGCCCATGCACCACCGGCCACGTGGAAAAATCCGAATTGAAAAACGCCGTGATCTCGTACGCATCCTCTCCCGGAACCGACCCCTTGATCAGCAGCAGCGGATAACTCACGGTCTCCGCATCCCCCAGGTTGTCAATGCGGATCTCCCCCGACCCTGCCCAAACTGACGCGCACGCCCCCAAACCCATGCAGCATATCAGCACCCTCGCCCAAAAAGCCTGCGGATTCTCTGATCTCACCACGGAGTTCCTGCAACAACAAGACCATCACACGTCACTACCGGACACCCGCTGACCCAAAACAGGGACGGGCGCCGGTTTTCCGTTCACCGCCGTCCCGCACCCATCGCAGGTCGGGGCTCTACCCCACCACCACTTCGCTGCCATTCATCATACAAAAGCCCCGCCCCCATTTCAACCCGAGCACCCGCCTGAAACAGTGCCAAAACGCCCCACGGCCGCAAGAAATTTTAATAATCGGGTCTGTTGAAAAGCCTGACACCTCTCCTGGCTGCCGCCGTCAGACGCCTTGACGTGCACTCCTCAAGCCACACGCCACTCAGAACGCCGTACCATCCCAGCGCAGCCGTCGGGCTTTGGCGGTGCTCCATGCCAAGCCCCCCATCCGCAAGCCGGCCTGCGCCCTGTTTCAACACCCGCCAATCCCCATCCGGACACGGCAATCCCGGCGCAGGGAATCTCCCCCGAAGTATCTATTGGAACACAAAAGAAGGTCTGCTACGCGCCCCGGCGGGGCGAAACCTGCCCCCTACCCCCCGACCCGCTGCTTATCGAACGCCTTCAGGCACTCCGCCGCCGCCTCGCACAAGGGCGTCTTACCAGACTCTGCCGCGCGCTGCAAGCGCCGCCGAATATCCACGCGCCCCCGAACGCCCGGCGAAAGACTCAGCCGAAGAATCGTCGCCGCCGCCGCACGGCGCACGCTCGTGATCTCGCTGCCCATCGCCGCAACCAGCGCATCCACCGCCCGCGGCATGTCCATCCCCTGCTTGAGCACAACGTCGCCCAGGTGCCCGTCCTGAATGAACTGCATCTCCGAAATCAGCCGCGCCGCATCAAGATGCTCCGGCAGCTTCACACCCAGGATCTCCGCGTACATATCGATATAGTCCCGCAGCAGCCGCAGCCAGCGATGGTCCGTATGAAACGCGTTGAAGCACATATCCTGGTAGCGCAGCCGCCTCCGCTGTCCGTCTGCATCCCGATACTTCCGCCGCCGATTGTAATAGTAAATCTCCACCCCATCCAACAGCGCCTCCAACAGCGCTTCGCCCGTGAATCCGCTGAACTTTATGCCGTTGGTCGGATGCGCGGTATCTCCGAAGTCCTTGTCCGAAACAGTCCGCTGCAATCCGTCCTGGTGGTGCGCGATCACCGGCGTTCCCCCTGCATGGGCTTCCTGCTGACTGATCCCGCAAGGTTCACCCACCTCCCCCCCCGACGGCATCACAAAGTACTGGCTGCCGATGTAAAGGTTGCGATACAGCGCCGGCGGCAGCGACCCCTGCGGCAGATACGCGAAGCGACCTTTCAAGTCTTCGCGCCGCGCAATCCGCTGAAAATGCATATCGAAACGCCGCCCGTCCATGCTGTCCTCAACCCGCCCCGCGATAATGTACTGAATCCGCGGGTCACACGACAGGAAGTACTCCAACACCGTCGTCCCACCCATGTTCCACGGCTCGTACCGGACGTCGCGATGCCCCCACGAATCGTAAACCTTCCAGTCCACCAGCAGCTCGAACCCCTTCTGCCGGCTGATCCGGTGCAGCATCGCAAAGATCACGTGATTGACCTCGCCGTCCGGCGTCAGGTTGATCCGCGGATCGCCTTGCAGCAGCAGCTTCGCCCCCGCCTTCCGCTCAAGGCAGATCCTGAACAAACGCCGCCTCGCCCGGTTGTCGTACGTCTCCAGAATGCTGCGCTTCGTCCCGAACCAGAACCGCTGCCGGGCCGCCATGTTGAACCCGTTCCGCCGTGCAAAGAAGCGGCCCCTCTCCGCCTTCTCATGAAACAGCCGGGAATGCCCGAACAGCCAAGGTTCATCGAGTATCCGCTGACGCATCGCCTTGCTCACTGTCCCCACGAATTTCGACGTCATCAGCATCACGTGCATCAGGTCCAGTTCGTGCCCGCTCTGGCTTTCAGGATTGAACACCACGTGCCAGTGATGCGCCGGATCCAGCCCGATCACACGGCAGTAATAATCGCGCTTGGCCGGATTGTACTCATCCAGCACGATGCTGTACGCCGGGTGAGGGTTATGCATCATGCTGCAAGCCTGGGTCCGCGCAAAATGCGGATCGTCCCGAAACTCGCTCCAGTGCGTAAGATACGCCCCCACCAGCCACGTCGGCCACTCGTTCATCTGGATAATCGCCGGGTAATAGTTGTATTGACGAAGCGCCTCCAGCGCCCCCTGCGAAAGCAGCCACGCCCGCCGAAGCTTGTCCTCCGACGTCGACCCCCCGTACGGCCGGTCGAAATACTTGGCGTTCTCGAGATACAGCACGTCCACCCGCGACCGCCGCCCGTGCGTCAATCGTGTCAGCCGCGCACGCAGCAGGTTGACAACCTCCGGCGTCGGATCTATCCCGATCGACTGCGTTTTCTCGTCGAACATTGGAAAATGCGTGCTGAAGCTGTGCCCCTCGTACCGCGGATTGAAGTTGGCGATGATCGACTCCCGATCGCACTCGTACAGCGGCGTCACGATCACCACCTGAAAACCCAACTCGCTCAGGACGTCCGCGATATCCGTCGTGTAAATCCCCACCCCGCCCGCCGAACCGCTGAACCGCGACTCCGGCGAAACAAGCGCAAGCGTCCCGACGTTGAGCGACTGCAAGACGTTTACCGCTGCCCGAACGATATCCGCATCCAGCGTGCCGCCCTCGTTGACCGCCACCCGAAGCAGGTACTCGATCACCTTGGCCCGGTCCGCCTCCGACTCCTCGCTGATCTCCGCCAGAACCTGCCCCAGGTCGCCGATGCCTAATCGCCGGTAACGGTTCAGCCAGTTCACGGCAATCGCAAACAGATCAGCAAACCGCGAAAAGCGCCCCTTACTGGAGATCGCATGACTGAACGCCCGCGCAATGTACGAATGCCGAACCCGATCATCCTTGCCGTATCGGAAGTAGCGCAAAAACGAATCGGGGATGACATTCCGCTCGTGAATCAGGTGGTCGCGGTACACGATCTCATACACGTGCGACGACACCGGCGCCAGCGTCCCCCCGAACCCTAACTGTGTCAGTTCCTCCCCCGACCAGTACGCCCGTTTGCCGCGGCGCATCCGCCCCTCCACGTTGTTGTACCGCTCGCGAAACTCGTAAATGGCGTCGACCTCCAGCTTCTCCCCCTCCGGCCGACACTCCGAAAGCCGAAGCGGAAAGTTGAACTCCCGCATCACCGCACGCTGCCCCTGCGACACCGGATCGGGAAAATTGAACACGCACAGAAAACACTGGTCCCCGTACGACCGGATGAACGCCGCGATCCGGTCGTTGTTCGTCTGAACCGGATGAATCTGCCCCTTCTGCAGCGCCGGATGCGCATCCACGAAGTTGTACAACCCGCGCAAGTACCCTCCGACCCCCCGCAGCATCGGATACGCAGCCAGAATCGACTCCCGCGCCCGCGCCTCGTCGGCCCACGGATGATCGAACCGGTTGTTCACCCAGTGCTTCCAGCACTCGTTATACGCCAGGTCGAACCGCTTGTGGTAAGACCCCACCCGCTCATCCGGAAGCCGGCTGATGTGGTACATGATCGGCCCGTAGCTGCTGAACACAAGAAATGCCGCCGCCGGCCAGATCATGTTCTGGTAGTTGCTCGCAGGCGCCTCCTCGTCGTGGCTGTTGAACAGCGACAGCGTCTGCCCGCCGCAGCCCCCCGTCACCTGGTTCAAATACTCCAGATTGCTGTTGAGTCCCATGAACGCCCCCACCGGCTCCCCGCTGCGGATATTCTCCAGGTTCTTGATCAGCGCGTTGTAAGGAATCGTCCCCGACTTGATCATCCGCGACTCGTTGCCGTGCCACTGCTCGCTGTACGCCAACAGCGCCTGCGGCACGTTCTTCTGCACACGGTAGCAGATGTACAGCATGGCAATGTTCGGCTCCAGCGTCCCCCGCAGATCGATCGGCTCAAAGCCCGGACTGACCACCTGCCCGAATGTCCGCGCCAGCCCGCTCGTCCCCTCGTCCACCGGAAACACGCAATCGAACCCGTGCCCCACGTCGAAACGCAGCCCGAACCCTAACCGCGTCAATTCCTCGCAAAGCCCCGCCAACCGTTCGACGTTCTCCAGATCCCGCATATTCACCATGAAGCTGTCGCGCCACTCGTCCCACTCGCCGTCCCATCCCGCACGCCGCGACAACCGTCCGCTGCCGTCGGCGATATACACCGGCATGTCGTAAGGGTACTCCGTGTTCGCCCGCGAAAAATGCGAAACCACGTCCAGCAGCACCTTCATGCCCAATTCCTTCGCCTTCGCCTGCAAACGCAGCAGCGCTTCCAGCCCGCCCATGTCCCGCCGCACCGTCCTGCCGTCCCAGATCGAAAACACCGAAGGGTCCGGCCCCGCCTCCCCGGCCCACCCCAACTCCAGCGACCCCAACGGGTAAATCCGCGTGTATCCCTCCGCCCGGATCGCCGGCAATTGCCCCGCCAGATCGTCGAACGTGCCGTAAACATACGCCCCCGACGCGTCCCTCACCGGCCGCATATCCTCGTCCAGCTTCAGGTTGAACGTGTCGCAGTAAAAACTCAGCACCCGCTGCCCCCGCTCGTCCGCCACCGACTTCAGCAGCCCCTGTGACTGCGGATCGAACTTCTCGTAATGCCAGCTCTTGCCCCCGTCGAAAGACACCTGCACCGCGTAATGAATCCAACCGGTCCGCCGCGGAAGAGTCGCCTTGAACACTAACCGCGTCGGCTCGCTCTCCGCCTTGTCGAACTCCATCACCACCGGCTTCCTGCGGTGCCCGTTAATCGCCCACTGAATCCGCGCTGACACATGCCCCGCCGCAATCCGGTAGGGTTTTTGAACCTGCACCCGAACAACAACCGGCGCACCCCGAAATATGCTCCGATTGACCCGCGACGGCGGAAACTGCACCGGCCGCTCCGTCAGTACGTCCTCCAGAACCTTGCTCACCCGCAGCTCCACCGCACGGTTGATGTCGTGCCGATTCCTGTGCCAGTAAAACAGCGCCGCATACAGCAGCCGCACCGCCCACCGATTGCCCTTCTGCTTCCGAATCCGCTCCACAAGCTCGTCCACCGCAGTATTGACCGTGTGCAGGTCCTCCGACTGCAGCATCCGCGCCAGCGCTTCTAATGAATGATCCTTGTTCTGAAGCTCCAACTGCTCCAACCACGGCCCGATGCACCGCCCGTGATCGCAGAACAGATCCGTCCGGACATCCTCGAAGTAAAAAGATTTGCACGCCGCCCCGCTCGACCACGCATCCCGTTGCCACGCCCGGCAGACCCGCGCCGCCTTCACTATCTGCCGCCCCAGGCGGTACACAAACACCGCCGAATCCTCCTCCACAAAGAAATGCCGAACCCCCGCCACGCGCCGCGTGACCGCCTCCGGCGACAGATTGCGCTCCGCCGCAAACTGCGCCGCATACCGCTGCAGCGTCTCGCGCGCCGCCGACCGCGCCCGAGGGCCCGGCTGCGCGCACAACTCGACAATCCGCCGCGTCCCCGCCTGCGTGCCGAACCACGCCCAGAAACGTTCGAGCAGCAGAAGCGTCCGCGATTGCCGCAGCTCCTCCAGCCAGAACCGTCCCTCCTCCCCCCAGTCGTCTCGCTGCAGACGCTGCATCGTCGAGTACATAATCTCCAGGTGCCCGTTGAGAAAATGAAGATTCTCCAGGCGCACCTGCGAAACATGCTCCTCCGGGTGACACAGGTGATAAAAGGCCCGCTCCAGATTCGCAATCAGAAAATCACCCGCCGTGCTGTCGCCGTTGTCGATCCCCTCCAACAGCCGCCGACTTATGAGCACATCGTGCGGCCGCAGCCGAACCGGCACATCAGACTCCCCCACCCGAAGACAGACAAACCGCCCCACCACGTCATAATAAAGATCCCGCGAATACGCGCGGATCAGATCCATCGTTCGTCCGAGAAAGTCCCTAAGCGCCTCCGCCGTCGGCTGACCCAAACCCTCCATCACCGCGTAGGCGTTCTCAATCAGAGCCTTTCCCCGCCAGTCAAAGCGGAATTTCACAACCGTATCCATGCTGTGTCCTCTTGGTATCGCAGGCGTCTCACGTCAGAAACCGCATCGTCCGGCGCAGGCGTTCCGGCCGCAGTACTCTATACGATTTCACGTACTGCAACAAGCATGCCACTGCAAATAACAATGCGGCGCCAACATCCTGCCCGTCCCCTGCCGCGACATCTTACAGGCACTGTTGAGGCAAGGCATATCTGCCCCCCTGTGCGCACAAGCTGACCCAGGACCCCTGCGCACTATCGACCGCAATCCGCGCGCAAGTTAGCCCCGCAAAAAGAAGTGAATATGGATCGCCCCTTACCGATCCATGAGTGAATGGATGCCTTCAGTCAGTCGCTGAATTGGGGAAGGTCGTAAAGCCCGGAAGGTATGGACGCCAAGCGGTCCAGTATGTCATCTTCCGTCAACTGAAACAGCGAATCGATCGTCACATACAGATCCTGATCCCCGTTGCCGTGGGCCTTGCGGAGCCTCTTGACCTTATCGCGAAGTATGCCCAACTCCTCGATTGCCTTTTCCAGCGACTTTCGGCCCAAGGCCTTCGCTCGCGTCGCCTGCCGCACTTCCCAGACGTACATCGCGATACCCATGAGACTATCATGGTCCATTTTTCAGCTCCTATCAACCCGTCCCCTGCCAGAGTGAACGTCTCGGAGCTGTCCCATATTGCAGTATTATCCTCTCGATTGAAAAAAACGGCCGATAAATCGCGTTTTTCTACATCAAATCCGCATCACCAACCGCCACACCGCCCATTCATTGTGCAAAAACCGGCCTGTTGCCGATCAAGGTGCCCCGCTGCCGCAAAGAACACTTCATCGAAACACGCAACAAAACATTAACAATAATCAATCGCAAATTATCGTAATTCGCTGTGCGCAAAGGTCCTGCTCCAAACCTTGTAGTTGGAGGAGGAGGAGGAGGAGTAACTACGTAACAGGTAGAGCAGTACCTTTATTGTGCCTTCCAGAAGCGGAAGGACTTGAGGGACTTGTATATTACAGCCACATCATGAATCCTGCAAGCACAAAACCAGGAAAAATGAAAAAATGTCACCCGCCACCGCAACCTGCCGCGTAGAACACACGCCTTAACCGTTTCTCAGCCCACAAAACACCCCTCTTCGCCTCCGTGCTGCAATCCGCCAATATCTTGCCTTCCGTATGGCATGCGTGACTTCTTCCGCCACAACTCTCTGCGGACCAAGAACTTATGCGGCAGAGTCAGCCGGTCTGTCCAGCCGCGCTTTGCCAAGCTGGCTCCTGCAACCCCTACGTTCGAGACGCCTGAAAGCCGACCTTACCGGCCTACTTAATGCTTCGAGATTCGTTTCAGTCTGCCTCCAGGACGGCTCACAGCCCTCTGTTGAATCACAGCGACACAAGCCAGTAAACCACCCCGATAAGTGCCGCCACCACCACCCAGGAACCGAAAAACCCCGCCATCCCCACAACACTCGGCCGCGGAATCTCAAAATCAGGATGCGAAATCAGCGATCGCCGCGGCCCGGCCTCCACCCCCGGCGGCAGCGTAAACGGCGCCGTCTCAGGCTCATCCTCCCCAATCGGCGTCCGCAGGCACGCATACAGCCGGTCCAGCCGCTCCGCCGGAACACGCTTCGTCAACAGGCTCACCACCACCGTCGCCAGGAACCCCGCCGATAGATAAATAATCATCTGCCACGGCAAATACAGCTTGCCCCCCCAAACCATGAACGCCGGCAGCTTGTTCGCAAAATGCGCGTTGAAATCCCACAACACCACTTCCCCAAACGCCAGTTTTCCCGTCACCAGCCACGCCGCAAAACTCACCAACGTCCCGGCCCACGCCCCCGCCACTGTCGCACGCCGCCAGAACAGCCCCACCCAAAACACAATCCCCATCATCGCGGCGATCTTCCAGAACGCCTCGATCATGTCCAGAATGCTCTCCGACGTCATCGCAAACATGATCCCCCCTGCAACCACCAGCAGCGAAGTCACGCGCCCCACCAACACATAATGCCTGTCCGGCCTGTCTTTCACAAGGTACTTCCGATAGAAGTTCTCCGTAAAAAGCCCCGCCGACGTCACCATGAACGCATCGCAGGAACTCATCACCGACGCCAACATACCTGCAATAAACAGCCCCACCAGCCCCGGCCCGATCTTCGGCAGCAGCTTGTGCGCCATCAGCCCGTACACCTGGTCAACGTGCTCCACCGGTTCCCCTGCCAATACCGCAATCCCAAAGAGCCCCGTCAACATCCACGCCACAATACATACCCGCTTCAAGAGCATCCCGAACGTCGTGCCGATCCGCCCTTCCATCTCCGTCCGACCCGCACCGCAGTTGGCCATCGTATGCGGCTGTGTCACCCACCCGATCAGCGCATTGAACGAAATAACCGCCACGTAAAACCCGCCGATCTCCCCCGGCGCAAACAGCTTCAGCATACCCGGATCGCTGATATGCTCCCGCAGACCGCTCATCCCCCCCGCCGCCGACCAGGCAAACGGCAGAACCAGAAACGACAGCACCACCGTCAGCAGCCCCTGCACCAGGTCCGTAACGATCGCCGCCGCCATCCCTCCCGCGACCCCGTACAAAACGAACATCACCGTCATCGCCACAATCGCAACGCGATCATCGATCATCCCGCCGCTTACGGCAGTCACCATCGCGCTGGTACCCTTGAGCATCATGCCGATGAAGAACGTCAACTGCAAAAGCCCAACCACCACAAACAGCATGCTCACGCTTCGCCCATAGCGCATCTCGAAGTAATCCGCGGTCGTCACCGCCCGCATCCGCCGAAAGATCGGCGCAATCACCCAGTAAAACGGCGTCACGAACAGATATAGCCATTCATACCATATCCCCGACACCCCCGAACCGTACGTCTTGGCCGCCACGCCCACCGCCTGGTCCGAATGCGTCCCCGTGCCAAACATGAAGAACAGCATCATCCACTTGCCGAACTTCCGGTCCCCGATGAAGAAACTCGCCGCACTCTTCACCCGCTTGGCCGCCCAGACCCCGATCACAGTAATCCCCACCAGGTAAACCGCAATGATTGTCCAGTCAATAGTCTGCACGCCGAACATGCTAACTCCTTACAGCCCAACCATTCACCTGTCGCCAACCCTTGGGGCGACAGTCCCGCGGGGCGGCAGCCGACGGACCCAGGCCCAGGCAACCCCCCATGCCAACCCACCCCACATCAAAGCTGCTCTCCGAACTCAAACCGCCCCCTCGCCTCATCATAAAAAACCTCTCGCATCGGCCGCACCGCCTCCGCCTCCATCCCGATCAGGCGCAGCGGATTGTAAAATCCAACCTGCTCCATCTCCTCCACAGAAAGCAGCCCCAGCCCTGCCAGATAATTCATGCAGTCAATCATCCCGGCCGACGACCCCACCAAATACCCCGTCTGCGGATTATACAGCCGCCCGGTCTCATCCAGCACCACGGGATTATTCAGCGTGTCATACCGCCCCGGCAGCAGCCCCGCAATCGGCGACGCATCGCTGGTCACATTCACCCGCTCCACGCCCTTGGCCCGAACAAAAGTCTGTATCAGTGTCCCCGGCAGATGATGCCCATCCGTGATCAGCATCGCACTCAACCCGTCGTGCGCCAGCCCCGCCCAGATCGGGTTCTCATGCCGCCCCACCACCGCTGGCACCCCGTTGCCCAGATGCGTCAGTGCCTTCGCCCCCGCCGCGGCCGCCCGCCCAAGCGCCTCCGGACCCGCCATCTGGTGCCCCAAGGAAACCGTCACCCCCGCACCAACCGCATACTCAATCAGCGATTCTACCCCCTCCAACTCCGCCGCAACGGTCAGCATCCGCACACACCCGCCCCCCCATTCCAGAATCCGCTTCAGGAACTCCACGTCCGGCGGGCAAATGTGCCGCAGATCATGCGCCCCCCGCGCCCCCTCGGCCGCCGAAATGAATGGCCCCTCCACGTGAATCCCCAACACCCGCCCCGCAAACTCCTCCCGCCCCATCACCCGCGCCATCAGCGGCAGGTTTCGCTCATACACCTCCCGCCCGCTCGTCACAATCGTAGGCAAGAACGCACTTGTTGCCGCCCCTGACAAATCCCGGCAGGACCCCGCAAATCCCTCCTCCGTAAGCCCCGGATCCGAAAAGCTCACGCCCCTGTAACCGTTGACCTGCAAATCCACCAGCCCGGCTATCTTCATAAACCTCCATTTCCACCCACAATAGGGTCACGCCGGCCTTTTCCACCACGAAGGGGCAGGCGCCTCTCTCTTACCTCAGCAGGCTCGCCGCCGCCTTATCCATGTACACAAGGCAATCCGGATGCTTCTGCAGAATCGACGCCGGACACATATTGCTGATCGGCCCATCCAATGCCGCCGCCACCGCCGCCGCCTTCCGCTGATCCGGAACCGTCACAACGATACACCGGCTCTTCATGATCTGCCGAATGCTCATCGAAATCGCCTGCCTCGGCACATCCTCTAAAGTCGCAAACCACCCCTCGCCCAACTGCTGTCGCCGACATTTCTCGTCGAGATCAACGACGATGTACGGCGCCTCCGTCTCAAAATCCGCGGGCGGATCGTTGAACGCCAGGTGCCCGTTCTCCCCGATCCCCACCATCGCCACATCGATCGTGCAGCCCCTGATCAACTTGCCCAGGCGCTCGCACTCCGCTTCCGGATCATCCGCGTCCCCGTTCACGTAATGCACCGCCGCTAATGCAGGCACCTTCTCCACAAAGCGCTCCCGCAGGTACTTCCGAAAACTCGCCGGGTGCTCCGCGTCCAGCCCGATGTACTCATCCAGGTGAAACATCACCACCTTCCCCCAGTCGATCCCCCTCGCCGCCACAAGATGCCTCAGCATTTCGAATTGGCTCGCCCCCGTCGCCAGGATGATATTTGCCCGCCCCCGTTCCGCAATCGCGATTCGAATCTCGTCGGCCCCCTTTTCCGCCGCCGCAGCCCCCATCTGCTCCTTTGTGCCAAAAACAAATCGTTCCATGCGATTTTCCCTGACAAAACATAGTAAACTCCCTGATTCAGCCCCAACATTCTGCCACCCTTACCCGCATTTGTCAAAACCATTCCCCACCCCTTGTAATCAAGCCCGCACACGACAAATACCTCTTTTCGCCAACGGCACCCCGACCCCCTGCCTATCGGTCACCATCTTCAATGTTGCCGCCCCGACGTATTTTTTTTGTAACATTTTCCAACTTCGAACGTCTCTCTTTTTAAGGTGGCTCTGTACAGCCCGCCTTGCGACGATATAATAAAGAATGGTCCGGCCCGCGACCGGCCCGCAACCGCAAATCCTGAATGGAGGTAATGCTCATGTTGAACTGGAGAAAACCCATCATCCTCTCCCTGCTCGCCGCGTTCATCTGCATCCAGACCCTGCCGGCACTCGCCCAGCAGCCCGCGGCCGACAACCCCCTCGAGTTTGTCCCCGCCGAAGCCCTCTTCTGCATCCGAATCAACAACTTCAACGATGCTATGGCACAACTCGACAAATATACCGAAGGCCTCTCCCCCTTCGGCCTCGGCCTCATGGCACGCCTGCCCCTCGCCCAGGCAGCTAACGACCCGGCGCTCAAGAACATTCGCCTCGACGACGACTTGGCCCTCTTCGTCGGCGTCTGCGGAACAGACCGCGACATCAAGGAGAATATCTTCATCGGGCTTCTTCTGCCCGTCACCGACTATGAAACCTTCCTCCGAGAACACCCCAACGCCTCCAAACCCGACGACAACGGTATCGCCAGGCTCGGCCCTGCCGAAAGCGAACCCAAAGCCATCGCCACCAAGGTCGGTTCCTATGCCCTCTTTGCCCGGAGGGAAGACTACGACAAACTCGTCACCGCGCGCAAGGCCCTCGCCGACGACAACACCAGGACCCTTGCTGACATCCTCGACCGTGGCCGTGCCCGCACCGCCCGACGCGCCCCCATCTGGGCCTGGGCCAACATCCAGCGCATTGGCGAAGTCTTCGGCCCCACGCTCTACGAGGGCCTCGACAAAGCCAAAGTCCAACTTGAAAAGATGAGCGCCGAGAACAAGGGCATGGGCGCCCCCGCCAACGTCATGGACATGTACGTCACGTTCTTCAAGCTCTTCTTCCAGGAAGTCGACTCCGCAACGTGGGCCATCACCCCTTCGGCTGAAGTCCTCCGCCTCACAACCGACCTCGTCCCCGTCGAAGGCGGCCAACTCGCAAAGACACTCGAAAGCTCCTCCGCGCCGCGCGGCCCCATCGCCCTCCTCCCGTATCTTGACGACGGCGCGATCATGAACATTGGCATGAAGAACGACAAGCCCCTCATGAAGCGCTTCTATGACGACATGCTCTCCGTATTCAAAAGCCTCACCGGCGACACCATCAAGCCGGAAGACTTGGACAAGTTCAGAAAGCTCACCGACGAGAGCTTCGACGCCTTCGGCGACGCGCTCGTCTTTTCGATGGCCTCCGACCCCGCCGCAAAGCCCCCCTTCACGATGAAGTACTACGCCCAGATCGCCGATCCCGACGCCTTCAAGCGCATCCTCGATGAGGAAATCAAACTCATCAACGCCGGCATCATGAACGACGTCTACAAAGGCATGGGCCTCGACATGAAGTTCACCGCCAAACGCAACGCCGCCACCTACAAAGGCGTCTCGATCGACGCCGTCACCCTGAACATTAAGGGAACCGGCGCCAACGCCGAAATGGACAAAGCCATCGCCGCCATGTACGGCGAAGGCCTCGAGTATCGCTGGGCCATCGTCGACAACCTCATGGTTTACGCCATCAGCGGTGACGTCGACAAGGACATCCGCGCCCTCATCGACGAAGTCAAAGGCCCAAAACCCCAGCAGCTTCCAAAGCAAATGGCCGAAGCACTGGCCTTCCTGCCGCGGGCCCAGAGCGCCCACGCCGTCGGCACCGTAGACCTCGTCAAGCTCATCCGGATGTTCATGGATATGGCCGCGATCCGGATACACCAGGACCGCGCCGCCATACCGCAGGTCGACATTGTTGCCGAAAGCGCACTGGCTTTTGCGGGCCGCGTACGCAACGGCCGCATCACCGCCGACTGCGCCCTGCCCAAGAAGCACCTCATGGAGATCAAGGCCGCCGCGGAACAGATGCAGCGCAAGGCCGGGCAAAGAGCCGCACTGGTTCCGGCAGCACCCATCGGACAGACTAAGTAATATCCCGGACGACACTGTATATGGCCCGTCGAACCGCCGTTGCTAATGAAACGCGATCCGACGGGCCTGTTTTTGTCTGAAACACGTCAACAAAGGCTCGCCGTCGCCCACAAAAGCTTACAAAAATGTAACCACCGGTGCCAAAGCACGTAATCGTAATATTATAACCCCCTCACCCCCGCCGTTCGAAACGCAAGACCCTGCCGGTCCACAGCCGGAGGCGATCAGGTGCCTATCGCTACAAAAATGTCGCGCATAGGCCACGTGCGACATAAATGTCGCACTTGCCGCTGACCCTCAAAGCGGCTTTTCTTAAGCTAAACGCCGCAAAGACAACGCCTTAGAAACTTTTTGCCGAACTGGCACATAGCTTGCACTAACTAAAAGGCATGTGCGCATGGCATATCCCGTAACGTCCGACGGACGGATAAGAAAATTTTGATGTAACCGACTCGACAAAGGAAAACAGAATGAGCCACAGGAGCATTGTAAACAGGCGTTTCTGCCGCGTCGATACCTGCGGCCAGTGCGAATACGGCGCCTGCCGCGGCGGCCCGTGACGCTCCTGTTCCGGCGTCTTGTTATCCCTTTTGGCCCTGCCGTCCCCGGCAGGGTTTACGAGCCGGCCGATGACGCGGACGTCAACCCGCATCAGCCCCTTGGGCGAACAACTGAGGTAAAACCGGCCGGCGCATGTGTTGTATAGAAGTGAATTGACAATGCCGCCCGCACGGCAAGACAAGAACAGACAACGAAAGACAGTGTAATGGAGAAGTCCCGTGTGTGAACAGTATGCAAAGATAACCGAAGTATTCGGTTCCAACGTGTTCAGCGACGCCGTGATGCGCGAGCGCCTGCCCAAGAACATCTACAGGTCCTTCAATCGCGTGCTTGAAGGCGCCGAGGACCTCACCCCCGCCGTCGCCGACGTCATGGCCAACGCCATGAAGGACTGGGCGATCGAAAAAGGCGCAACGCACTTCTGCCACTGGTTCCAGCCCATGACCGGCCTCACCGCTGAAAAGCACGACTCCTTCATCTCCCCAACTCCACAGGGCAAGACGCTCATGGAGTTCAGCGGCAAGGAGCTCGTCCAGGGCGAACCCGACGCCTCGTCATTTCCATCCGGCGGCCTCCGCGCCACCTTCGAGGCGCGCGGCTATACCGCATGGGACTGCACGTCGCCCGTCTTCATCAAGGAAGATGGCAAGAACATCACGCTGTATATTCCCAGCGCGTACTGCTCCTACACCGGCCAAGCGCTCGACAAGAAAACCCCCTTGCTGCGCTCTATGGAAGCGCTCAACAGGCAGGGCATGCGCGTCCTCCGGGCCCTGGGCGACATCGGCACGGTCACCCGTATCACCAGTACCCTCGGCCCCGAGCAGGAGTACTTCCTCATCGACCGCAGGTTCTATGAGAAACGGCTCGATATCGCGCTGACCGGACGGACGCTTTTCGGCGCCCCCTCGCCCCGCGGCCAGGAGATGGAGGACCACTACTTCGGTGCGCTCCACGAACGGATCGCGTCCTATATGTACGAAGTCAATTACGAACTCTGGAAACTCGGCGTCACCGCAAAGACCCAGCACAACGAGGTCTCGCCCGCCCAGTACGAACTGGCCCCGGTCTTTGGCACCGTTAACGTCGCCACCGACCACAACCAGCTCACCATGGACGCCCTGCGAAAAGTCGCCATGCGCCACGGCTTCGTGTGCCTCCTGCACGAAAAGCCTTTCGCTGGCGTTAACGGCTCCGGCAAGCACAACAACTGGAGCATCGTCACCGACACGGGCATCAATCTCTTCGACCCCGGCAAGACCCCGCACGACAACATGGTCTTCCTCGTCTTCCTCTGCGCCGTCATCCGCGCCGTCGACAAGTACGCCAACCTCCTCCGGGCCAGCGTCGCCACCGCAGGCAACGAACATCGCCTCGGCGCAAACGAAGCTCCGCCCGCAATCGTCTCGATCTTCCTCGGCGACCAGCTCACCGACATCTTCGAACAGTTGGCCGCCGGCGGCGCAAAATCCTCCAGACAGGGCGGCGAACTGCGGCTGGGCATTTCCACACTGCCCCCGCTGCCCAAGGACTGCACCGACCGCAACCGCACCAGCCCGTTCGCCTTCACCGGCAACAAGTTCGAGTTTCGCATGGTCGGTTCGGCCCAGTCCACCGCCGGCCCGACGTTCGTCCTGAACACCATCGTCGCCGACGTCCTCTGCGAAATCGCCGACGAGCTCGAAAAGAGCAACGACGTCAAAGCGACCGCCCAGAAGATACTCCAGAAGATCGCCACCGATCACAAACGCATCGTCTTCAACGGCGACAACTACTCTGCCGACTGGGTCGCAGAGGCCGAACGACGCGGCCTGCCCAACCTGGCCTCCTCCGTGGAGGCGCTGGCCACCATCATGGACGAGCAGAACGTCGAACTGTTCACGAAACACAAGGTGCTCAGCAGAACCGAACTGCAGGCACGCACCGATATACTGCTGGAAACCTACTCGCGCACCATCAACTTCGAGGCCAAGACCATGCTCAACATGGCCAAACGCCAGATCCTGCCTGCCGCCGCGCGCTACAGCGAACATCTCGCCGCCGCGGCCGTCACCGTCAGGAATGCCGGCGCAAACGCCGACACCCATGACGCCATGCTCAAGGATCTCTGCGGCCTCATGGCACAACTCCAGGACGGCATCAGGACGCTCGAAGACACAGTCGAGAAGGCCGGCAGCGTCAAGGACCATCTCAAGCAGGCCGAGGCCTTCCGCGATCTCGTCATCCCGGCCATGAAGAAGGTCCGCGAAGCCGCCGACGGCCTCGAAACCATCGTCGATGCTTCGTTCTGGCCGCTGCCGACGTATGCGGAAATGCTCTTCCTCAAGTAGAATAAGTGATAGTTTCCTTAATAAACAGGATGTGTGCGGCGACCCGAACCTTGGGCCGCCGCCCCTCCATCGGCGACCTTTTTGCATGAACCGCCGATCCGTCGCCCACATATGTCCGAACACAAACCAGGGACGGGCGTCGGTTTGCCGCGGCCGACTTTACAGCCGCTGGAGAGAACGCCAAGGCCCGGACGCTGCGGCCGGAACCGGCGAAAGCAATTTGGAATTTGACGCGACAATCAGTTTTTTATACGGTATTGGGCTAAGGCCATCCGGTATTTTCCAAGAGCAGGTGTGAATGGCTTCGACTCCCGAAAAACACGGTCTCTATGACCCGCAGTACGAACACGACGCATGCGGAATCGGCGCCGTCGTTGACATCTCCGGCAAGAGCGATCACCGCATCATCGAATACGGCAAGCAGATCCTCCTCAACCTCCGCCACCGCGGCGCAGCCGGCGCAGACGAAGTCACCGGTGACGGCGCGGGCATTCTCTGCCGCATTCCCCACGATTTCTTCGTCGGCGTCTGCAAAGAAGCCCACATCACCCTCGGCCCGCCCGGCACGTACGCCGTTGGCATGGTCTTCGGCAGCCGCGACGCCGCCCTCCGCGAAAAGTGCGACGCCATCCTCGCCGACGCCCTCGCCCACCACGGCATGCAGGTCCTCGGCTGGCGCGACGTCCCCTCCAAGAACGACTGCCTCGGCAAGATCGCCCTCAGCGCCGAACCCTCCATCAAACAGGTCTTCGTCGACGGCCGCGGCCTCGACGAGGAGACCTTCGAACGCCGCCTCTTCCTCGCTCGAAAACGCGCCGAAAAAGAGGTCCGTCGCCGCTTCGGCAAGACCGCCGAAGACTTCTATGTGACATCTCTGTCATGCCGCACCATCTGCTACAAAGGCATGTTCATGGCCTGGCAGCTCTTCGCCTACTACCCCGACCTCGCCGATGAACGCTTCGCAAGCTGCCTGGCCATCGTCCACCAGCGCTACAGCACCAACACCTTCGCCAACTGGCACCTCGCACAGCCCTTCCGCTCAATCGCCCACAACGGCGAGATCAACACCCTCAGCGGCAACCGCAACAGCCTCCGCATCCGCGAAAAGAACATGGCCTGCGACCTCTTCGGCGACGCCATCGCCGACGTCATCCCCGTTATTGAGCCCGGCGCCAGCGACTCCGCCGCCTTCGACAACTTCCTCGAACTGCTCGTCCGCGGCGGCCGCAGCATGCCCCACGCCATGATGATGATGATCCCCGAGGCCTTCGGCGCCAAGTACCACATCAGCACCGACAAGCGCGCCTTCTACGAATACCACGCCGCCCTCATGGAGCCATGGGACGGCCCCGCCGCAATGGTCTTCACCGACGGCCGAATCATCGGCGGAACCCTCGACCGAAACGGCCTCCGCCCCTGCCGCTACGTCGTCACCAAAGACGGACTCGCCGTCATGGCCAGCGAAGCCGGCGTCATCGAGTTCGAACCCCAGCGCATCTGGGCCAGGGGCCGACTCCGCCCCGGCCGCATGTTCCTCGTCGACACCCGCGAAGGCCGCATCGTCACCGACAACGAAATCAAAAGCAAGATCGCACGCCAGAGGCCCTACCGCCGCTGGCTCGAAGATAACCGCATCGAACTCCGCGGCCTCTTCGACACCCCGCAGCCCGTCGAGCCGGACCCAGCCACCATCGCCCTGCGCCAGCGCATCTTCGGCTTCACGCGCGAAGAACTCCGCGTCATCCTCAGCCCCATGGCCGTCAACGGCCAGGAACCCGTCGGCTCCATGGGAACCGATACTCCGCTGGCCGTCCTTTCCGACCGCCCGCGGTTGCTCTATGACTACTTCAAGCAGCTCTTCGCGCAGGTCACCAATCCGCCCATCGACCCGCTCCGCGAAGGCCTCGTCATGAGCCTCATGATGTTCACCGGCAGGAAACGCAACATCCTCACCGAAACGCCCGAACACTGCCGCCAGCTCAAGCTGCCGCACCCGATCCTCACCAACGAGGATGTCCAGCGCCTCCGTCGCGTCAAACGCAACGACTTCCACGTCGCCACCATTTCCGCCGTCTTCGACGCCGACACCGACGACCCCGCCGCAAGCCTTGCCCGCGCCCTCGACAAGCTCGTTGACGACGCCCAGGCCGCCATCCGCGACGGCGCCGCCCTCATCATCGTCAGCGACCGCAGCGTCTCCGAAACAATCGCCCCCATCCCCGCACTGCTGGCGACGTCCGCCCTGCACCACGGCCTGCTCGACCGCGGCCTCCGCTCCGAAGCCGGCCTCATCATCGAAAGCGGCGAGCCCCGCGAAGTCATGCACTTCTGCCTCCTCAGCGGATTCGGCGCAAACGCCGTCAACCCGTACCTCGCCTTCGAAGCCCTCGAAGACCTCTACGCCAAAGGCGACCTCCCCGAAATCGCCGACGTCACCCGCATGACCGACAACTACATCGCCGCCGTCAAGAAGGGCATGCTCAAGACCATGAGCAAAATGGGCATCTCCACGCTCCGAAGCTACCAGGGCGCCCAGCTCTTCGAAGCCGTCGGCCTCAACCGCAGCCTCGTCGACAAGTACTTCACCGGCGTCGCCTCGCGCATCGGCGGTATCGGACTCGCCGAACTCGCCGAAGAAACCCTCCGCCGCCACCGCGCCGCCTTCGCACCGCGCCCCATCGGCGCACTCGACGTCGACTTCGGCGGCGAATACAGCTATCGCGCCGACGGCGAAACCCATCTCTGGAACCCCACCACCGTCTCGCTCCTCCAGCACGCCGTCACCGCCAACGACCCACAAACCTACGCCAAATACGCCCAGGCCGTCAACGACCAGTCCCGCAGGATGTGCACCCTCCGCGGCCTCTTCGACTTCGTCCCCGGCGAACCCGTCCCCATCGAGGAAGTCACGCCCGCCTCCGAAATCGTCACACGCTTCTGCACCGGCGCCATGAGCCACGGTTCCATCAGCGCCGAGGCCCACGAATGCATGGCCATCGCCATGAACCGCATCGGCGCCATGAGCAACACCGGCGAAGGCGGCGAAGATCCCGCGCGCTACATCCCCGAATCCAACGGCGATTCGAAGAACTGCGCCATCAAGCAGATCGCAAGCGCCCGCTTCGGCGTTACCATTAACTATCTCGCCCACGCCCGCGAGCTCCAGATCAAGATGGCCCAGGGCGCAAAACCCGGCGAAGGCGGCCAGCTCCCCGGCCACAAAGTCACCGAAGAAATCGCCCGGCTCCGCCACAGCACCCCAGGCGTCACCTTGATCAGTCCGCCGCCGCACCACGACATCTACTCCATCGAAGACCTTGCCCAACTGATCTACGACCTCAAGTGCGCCAACCCCGGCGTCAAGGTCTCCGTCAAGCTCGTCGCCGAAGTAGGCGTCGGCACCATCGCCGCCGGCGTCGCCAAGGGCAATGCCGACGAAGTCCTCATCAGCGGCCATGACGGCGGCACCGGCGCAAGCCCCCTGAGCTCCATCAAGCATACCGGCTGCCCCTGGGAACTGGGCCTCGCCGAAACGCAGCAGGTCCTCGTCCTCAACGGCCTTCGCGACCGCATCCGCCTTCAGGTCGACGGCCAGATGAAAACCGGACGCGACGTCGTCGTTGCCGCCCTCCTCGGCGCCGAGCAGTTCGGCTTCGGAACCGCCGCACTCGTCACCCTGGGCTGCACCCTCCTGCGAAAATGCCACGAAGGCGCATGCGTCTACGGCATCGCCACCCAGGACCCCGAACTCCGCGCCCGCTTCGCAGGCAAACCCGAATACCTTACCCGCTTCATGTTCTTCGTCGCCGAAGAGGTCCGCCAGATCATGGCCCAACTCGGCTTCCGTACCTTCGAGGAAATGATCGGCCGCCGGAGGCGTCTTCAGGTACGCACCGCCGTCGAACACTACAAGGCCAAAGGCCTGGATTTCTCCGCCCTGCTGGCGCCGATCGATGCCCCCGAAGGCACGGGCATCCGCCTGACCACCCGCCAGCCCAACAAGCTCGACGACCACCTCGACTGGTTCCTCATCGAAAACGCCAGGGCCGCCCTCGACGAAAAAAAGAAGGTCGCGCTCGAAGTCCCGATCCGCAACACCCATCGCACCGTCGGTACGATCCTCAGCAACCGCATCGTCACCCGCCACGGCCCCGCCGGCCTGCCCGACGGAACCATCGAAATCACCTGCCGCGGCTCCGCCGGACAAAGCTTCGGCGCCTTCCTCGCCCCCGGCGTCACGCTCAACCTCATCGGCGAAAGCAACGACTACCTCGGCAAGGGCCTCTCCGGCGGCCGCATCGTCGTCAAGCCCCCCGAAGACGCCACCTTCGAAGCACACAAGAACATCATCGTCGGAAACACCCTGCTCTATGGCGCAACCTCCGGCGAAGTCTTCATCAACGGCATGGCCGGCGAACGCTTCGCCGTACGAAACTCCGGCGCCGTCGCCATCGTTGAAGGCGTCGGCGACCACGGCTGCGAATACATGACCGGCGGAACTGTCGTCGTACTCGGCGAAACCGGCTGCAACTTCGCCGCCGGCATGAGCGGCGGCATCGCCTATGTCCTCGACGAGATGCAGTTGTTCGACACCCTCTGCAACCTCGACATGGTCGACCTCGAAACCGTCTGGCGACCCGAGGACATCACCATCCTCCGCGACCTCATCGCCCGCCACCACCGCCTCACCGGAAGCCGCCTCGCCGCAGCCATCCTCGGCGCCTGGCAGAACACCATCGGCCGTTTCGTCAAGGTCACACCCATCGACTACCGCAAGGCCCTGCTCAAGATGCAGGCCAACGAACGCCGCGACACCGAGACAACACCCGCTACCGAGGAGGTGTTCTATGGGCAAAATTAAAGGCTTCCTCGACTACAAGCGCCAGGACCTCGGCCACCGGCCCGTCCACGAACGCATACACGACTTCAACGAACTGGACCTGCCGCTGTCGCCCGACGCCCTCGCCAAACAGGCCGCCCGCTGCATGGATTGCGGCATCCCCTTCTGCCACGGCGTCGGCTGCCCGCTCCAAAACCGTATCCCCGAGTTCAACGAACTCGTCTACCGCAACCAGTGGCGCCAGGCCTGCGAAAACCTCCACTCAACCAACAACTTCCCCGAAATCACCGGCCGCGTCTGCCCCGCCCCGTGCGAGACCGCCTGCACCCTCGGCGTCAACGACCAGCCTGTACTCATCCGCCACATCGAATTCCAAATCGTCGAACGCGGATTCCAGGAAGGTTGGATCCAGCCCCGCTATAACCCCAGCCGCACCGGCAAGCGCATCGCCGTCGTCGGCTCCGGCCCCGCCGGACTCGCCGCCGCACAGCAGCTCGCCCGCGCCGGCCACGACGTCGTTGTCTTCGAAAAAGACGAACAGCCCGGCGGCCTGCTCCGCTACGGCATCCCCGACTTCAAACTCGCAAAGGGCGTCCTCGACCGCCGACTCGACCAGCTCCGCGCAGAAGGCGTCGCCTTCCAGACCGGTGTCAAGGTCGGCCAGGACGTCTCCGCGCGCTACCTCCGCAAACTCTTCGACTGTATCTGCCTCACCATGGGCGCAGGCACGCCCCGCGACCTCAACGTCCCCGGCCGAGGCTACGAAAACATCCACTTCGCCATGGACTACCTCACCCAGCAGAACCGCCTCAATGCCGGCGAGCCCCTCAGCGCAAGGGTCATCAGTGCAAAGGACCGCACCGTCGTCGTCATCGGCGGCGGCGACACCGGCAGCGACTGCGTCGGCACCGCCCGCCGTCAAGGCGCCAGGGAAATCTTCCAACTGGAAATCCTCCCCAAGCCGCCCGACACGCGCCCCCCGGACACTCCCTGGCCCAACTGGCCGCGCATCATGCGCACCTCAACCTCGCACGAAGAAGGCTGCCACCGCCGCTGGAGCGTCATGACCCGCCGTTTCCTCGGCAGCGAAACCCATGTCACCGGCCTCGACTGCATCGAGGTCGAATGGTTCAACAAGGACGGCCAGTGGAAACTCAGGGAACTGCCCGGCGCCGAGTTCGAACTCAAGGCCGACCTCGTCCTGCTGGCGCTGGGCTTCGTCCACGTCGAACACGGCGACCTCATCAGGGAACTCGACCTCAAGCTCGACGCCCGAGGCAATGTCGTAACTGAAAACTTCCAGACCTCGCAGCCCGACGTCTTTGCCGCCGGCGATACCGTCAACGGCGCCTCGCTCGTTGTTCGCGCCATCGCCGGAGGTCGCGCCGCCGCCGCTGCCATCGACAACTGGCTCAGGAGAAAGGACTGACCGCAACCATGCGAATCGCATTGGGACAATTCAACGCAACAGTCGGCGACATAGAAGGCAACGTCGCCGCCATGCGCACGTTTGCACGCCGCGCCGTCGAAAGCGGCTGCGACCTCATCGCCTTCCCAGAAATGGCCGTCTGCGGCTACCCGCCCGAAGACCTGCTCCTCAAGAAGCACTTCCTCCTCGCCGGCGAAAAGGCCATACATGAACTCGCCGCAGAATGTACCGACATTGCCATGGTTGTCGGTTTCGCTCGCCCTCACCCCAACGGTCCTTACAACGCCCTTGCCTTCATCCGCGACGGCCGCATAGAAGGCTACTATCACAAGTGCTTCCTGCCCAACTACGCCGTCTTCGATGAGAAACGTTACTTCGAACCCGGCGACCAATCCCTCATCGTCAAAGTCAAGGGCATCCGAATCGCGCTTACCATCTGTGAAGACATCTGGCGTCTCGAAAACCTTTCCGCCCTGATCGGCGGCAAGGCCCCCAACGACCTGCTCGTCAATATCTCCGCCTCCCCCTTCCACCTCGGCAAGATCGACACGCGCCGCGACATCCTCGCCCGCACCGCCAGGCACTTTAACTGCCCCGTTGCCTACTGCAACCTCATCGGCGGCCAGGACGAACTCGTCTTTGACGGCCGCAGCCTCGTCGTCGACGCCGCCGGCCAGGTCGTCTGTCGCGGCCGGGAATTTGCCGAAGACCTCGTCATCGTCGACGTCCAACCCCACGACGGCGGCCCCGCCGCGGTCAAGCCCATCCAGCCCCCCGCCCCCATCCCGCCGTTCGACCCCGTTCAGGAAGTCTACGACGCCCTCGTCCTCGGCACACGTGACTACGTCCGCAAGAACGGCTTCCAGAAAGTCCTCATCGGCCTCAGCGGCGGCATCGATTCCTCCCTCACCGCCGCCATCGCCGTCGATGCCCTCGGCCCCGAAAACGTCATCGGCGTAACCATGCCGTCGCGCTTCAACAGCCCCGAAACCCGTTCCGACGCACACAAGACCGCCGAAAACCTCGCCATGGCCTTCCACACCGTCCCCATCGAAGACACACTGACCGCCTTCGACCGCACACTCGCCCATTTCGAAGGCTGGAACAGCAAAGGCGCCGCCTACGAAAACCTCCAGGCCCGTATCCGCGGCACCATCCTCATGTCGCTGTCCAACCAGTTCGGCTACCTCGTCCTCACCAGCGGCAACAAAAGCGAAATCGCCGTCGGCTACTCCACCCTTTACGGCGACACCGCCGGCGGCTTTGCCGTCATCAAGGACGTCCCCAAGACCATGGTCTACCAGCTCTCCGCCTACGTCAACAAGCGCGCCGGCCGCGAAGTCATCCCGCAAAGCGTCATCACCCGCGCCCCAAGCGCCGAACTCCGCCCCAACCAGCGCGACAGCGACAGCCTGCCGGAGTACGACCTGCTCGACAGAATATTGAAAGGATACATCGAGGAAGACCGTTCCACCGCCGAACTCATCGCCGCCGGACTCGACGCCGACACCGTCAAACGCGTCGCCCGCATGGTCGACCTCAACGAATACAAACGACGGCAGTCGCCCCCCGGCGTCCGCATCACGCCCAAGGCCTTCGGCAAGGACCGGCGCATGCCGATCACAAACCATTACCGCTCGCGATAACTGTGCACGCAACTGACTTGACGAAGAATCACTATGCCTAAACGGACGGACATCAAGAAAATCCTGATCATCGGCTCCGGCCCCATCGTCATCGGACAGGCCTGCGAGTTCGATTACTCCGGCGCGCAGGCCTGCAAGGTCCTCCGCCAGGAAGGTTTCGAAATCGTCCTGGTCAACAGCAACCCCGCCACCATCATGACCGATCCCGAGATGGCCGACCGCACCTACATCGAACCCATCACCCCCGAGTTCGTCGCCCGCATCATCCGCGCCGAACGCCCCGACAGCCTCCTGCCCACTCTCGGCGGCCAGACCGGCCTCAACACCGCCGTCGCCCTTGCCGCCGCCGGCGTCCTCGACGAGTGCGGCGTCCGCATGTTGGGCGCCGACCTCGAATCCATCCGCCGCGCAGAAGAACGCGACCGCTTCAAACAGATCATCCAGGACATCGGCCTCGAAGTCCCCCGCTCAGGCTACGCACACTCATGGCAGCAAGCCAAGCGGATGATCGCCGACATCGGCTTCCCCGCCATCATTCGACCCTCCTACACGCTCGGCGGCATGGGTGGAAACGTCGCCTACAACATCGAAGAATACAAACGCTATATCGAATGGGGCCTCAGCCTCAGCCCCGTCAACCAGGTCCTCGTCGAAGAGTCCGTCGTCGGCTGGAAGGAATACGAACTCGAGGTTATGCGCGACCGGAAGGACAACGTCGTAATCGTCTGCTCCATCGAAAACCTCGACCCCATGGGCGTCCACACCGGCGACAGCATCACCGTCGCCCCCGCCCAGACCCTCACCGACAAGGAATACCAGATCATGCGCAACGCCGCCATCCGCATCATTCGCGCTATCGGCGTCGAAACCGGCGGCGCCAACATCCAGTTCGCCGGCAACCCCGCAAACGGCAAGCTCTACGTAATCGAAATGAACCCCCGCGTCTCCCGAAGCTCCGCCCTCGCCAGCAAGGCCACCGGCTTTCCCATCGCCAAGATCGCCTCGCTGCTCGCCGTCGGCTACACACTCGACGAAATCCCCAACGACATAACAAAGAAAACCCCCGCCTGCTTCGAGCCGACAATCGACTACTGCGTCACAAAGTGGCCCCGCTTCACCTTCGAAAAATTCCCCGGCACAAGCCCGCTCCTCACCGTCCAGATGAAATCCGTCGGCGAGGCCATGGCCATCGGCCGCACCTTCAAGGAATCCCTCCAGAAGGCCATCCGCTCACTCGAAATCGACCGCTGGGCCCTCGGCGCAAAACACGTCGACCCCCGCCTCAGCGACGGCGACATCCGCGACAAGCTCCGCACAAACTGCTGGGACAAGCTCTGGTACGTCGCCGAGGCCATGCGCAGAAACATGTCCGTCCAGCAGATCTTCGAGCTCACCGCCATCGACCCCTGGTTCCTCAACAACATCCGCGACATCGTCTCGCTCGAAATCCAGATCCGCGCCTTCAAGCAGCGCGCCCTCGACAACGACCTCCTCCGCAAAGCCAAGGAGTACGGCTTCAGCGACCGCTGCCTCGCCGAAATGCTCGACACCACCGAACTCCAGATCCGCAAACAGCGCTGCCGCGCCGGCATCCGCCCCGTCTACAAGCGTGTCGACACCTGCGCCGCCGAATTCGAAGCAGACACCCCCTACCTCTACTCCGCCTACGAAGACGAATGCGAAGCCCGCCCCACAAAGCTCCGCAAGGTCATGATCCTCGGCGGCGGCCCCAACCGCATCGGTCAAGGCATCGAGTTCGACTACTGCTGCGTACACGCCGCCTTCGCGCTCAAGGAAATCGGCATCGAATCCATCATGGTCAACTGCAACCCCGAAACCGTCAGCACCGACTACGACACCTCCGACCGCCTCTACTTCGAGCCACTCACCTTCGAGGACGTCATGAACATCGTCGACGTCGAAAAGCCCGACGGCGTCATCGTCCAGTTCGGCGGCCAGACCCCCCTCAAACTCGCCGCCGCCCTCCACCGCGCCGGCGTCAACATCATCGGCACCAGCCCCAACAGCATCGACCACGCCGAAGACCGCAAACGTTTCAACGCCCTCGTCGAGCGCCTCAACCTCCGCCAGCCCTTCAGCGGCACCGCCATGACCTGCGAACAAACATTGAAAATCGCCGAACGCCTCGGCTACCCGCTGCTCATCCGCCCGTCCTTCGTCCTCGGCGGCCGCGCCATGGAAATCGTCTACGACGAACACTCCCTCAAGTCCTGCGTCGCCCGCGCCATCGAAGCATCCGGCGAGCACCCCATCCTCGTCGACAAATTCCTCGACGACGCCACCGAACTCGACGTCGACGCAATCTCCGACGGCCAGATCGTCGTCATCGGCGGCATCATGGAGCACATCGAAGAAGCCGGCGTCCACTCCGGCGACAGTGCCTGCTCGCTGCCCCCCATGACGATCAAGCCCCACGTCCTCGAAGAGATCGCCCGACAGACAAAACTGCTCGCCCTCGAACTCAAAGTCCGCGGCCTCATGAACGTCCAGTTCGCCGTCAAGGACGACGAAATCTACATCCTCGAAGTCAACCCCCGCGCCTCCCGAACCGTCCCCTTCGTCAGCAAAGCCATCGGCGTACCCCTCGCCAAACTCGCCGCCAAGGTCATGGCCGGCAAGACACTCGCCGAACTCAACTTCACCAAGGAAGTCCGCCCCCGCCACTACTGCGTCAAGGAAGCCGTCTTCCCCTTCATCAAATTCCCCGGCACCGACACCATCCTCGGTCCCGAAATGCTCTCCACCGGCGAAGTCATGGGCATCTCCGAAGACTTCGGCATGGCCTACGCCAAGTCCCAGGTCGCCGCCGGCAACAGCCTGCCAACCTCCGGCGCCGTCCTCATCAGCGTCCGCGACCAGGACAAACCCCGCGCCGTACACGTCGGCCGCCGACTCCACGAAATGGGCTTCCGCATCTTCGCCACTCAGGGCACCGCCGCCGCACTCGCAAAGAACGGCGTCCCCGCCGAAACGCTCCTCAAGATGACCGAAGGCCGGCCCAACATCGTCGACGCCATCATCAATCGCCGGCTCGACCTCATCATCAACACCACCGTCGGCCGGCAGGCCATCATCGACTCCTTCCTCATCCGCCGAACCGCTCTCGACAAACAGGTCCCCTACGCAACCACCATCCGCGGCGCCATCGCCATCGTCGAAGCCATCGAATCGCTCCGCCGCCGCCAACCCGGCGTAAAGCCCATGCAGGACTACTATCGATAGGAAAACCGCCGTGCACCAGAACGCCATATTACTGCTCGAAGACGGAACGATTTTCCACGGACGCTCCTTCGGAGCAAACGGCTTCCGCTGCGGCGAAGTCGTCTTCAACACCGCCATGACCGGCTGCCAGGAAATCCTCACCGACCCGTCCTACTGTGAACAGATCGTCACCATGACCTACCCCCTCATCGGCAACTGCGGCGCAAATCCCATCGACGTCGAATCCCGCAAACCCTTCGTCAGCGGCTTCATCGTAAAGGAAAACTGCCCCTGGCCCAGCAACTGGCGCAGCGACCGCACACTCTCCGCTTACCTCCGCGTCAACAATATCGTCGCCCTCGAAGGCATCGACACCCGCCGCCTCGTAAAGCACATCCGCACACGCGGCGCCATGCGCGGCATCATCTCCTCCTCCGAACACAACGTCGACGTCCTCAGGAAGCACCTCGACGCCTACCCCGGCCTTGTCGGACGCGACATCGTCCGCAACGTCACCGGCGACGCCCCCTTCCATTGGGACACACCCGTTGTCGACGTCCTCACCGGCCGCCCGCAAACCGCCCGGGGCGACTATCGCGTCATCGCAATCGACTTCGGTATAAAGTACAACATCCTCCGCCTCCTCGTCTCCCACGGCTGCAGAGTCAAGGTCGTCCCCGCACAAACCTCCGCCGCCGACATCCTCGCCGAAGAACCCGACGGCGTCTTCCTCAGCAACGGCCCCGGCGACCCCGCCCCCCTCGACTACGCCATACAGACCGTCCGCGACCTCCTCGGCAAAACCCCCGTCTTCGGCATCTGCCTCGGCCACCAGATCCTCGCCCTCGCACTCGGCGCCAAAACATACAAACTCAAGTTCGGCCACCGCAGCGCAAACCATCCCGTCAAGAATCTCCAAACCGGCGCCATCGAAATCACCAGCCAGAACCACGGCTTCTGCGTCGACCTCGACTCACTCAAGGACAAAAACGTCCGCCTCACACACATGAACCTCAACGACAACACCCTCGAAGGCCTCGCCGCCGACGACCTCGACGCCTTCTCCGTCCAGTACCACCCCGAAGCATCACCCGGCCCCCACGACTCCCAATACCTCTTCAAACGCTTCACCGACCTCATGCACGCCCGCCGCTCGTAGGGCGGGCTTTACCCCGCCGCCCCCTGCACGCTGGCACGCACCGCAACCGCGCCTTTGGCGCTGCCCGGCCCGCCTCTCAAAAATTTCACGCCCCCAAACTCCGCGCGCCGATAAACGTATCAAATGTTGGAATTGGGCGGCTCTGGAAACTGACTATTACGGCCAAGTTAGCCCGAACGAACGAGCTTTCTCAAATGTGAAAACTTCTCACGCGTGTGAGCACAGGCGAGACGGTTCCGGTTGACGGCTAAGCAAGAAAAAACGGAAAGAGCCGCAGGAACGAACGGGAGAGTCCTTGATAAAGGGCTCTCCCATTCTTACTTTCAGGGCCCTGCTGTGCACCCGATAAAAAAACACGCATCAGGACTGGCCAAAGCGAAACTCGCCCTTCTCCTCGTACTCGGCGTATCGGCCGCACTCGCCGGCGCATACGCCTGGCAGCGATTCGCCGCCGGCGCCGGCATCTTCGACCTCCTCGCCGAGAACCACCAGCTCCGCGCCGCCATCGCCAACCTGCAAGCCGAAACCCGCATCGGTTACGCCAAGGTCGTCAGCCAGACCATGCGCGACGGCAAACTCTACACCAGGCTCCGCTTCATCGAGACCGCCGTCGACGACCCCGCCCAACGTGTCCTCGAGAAAGAATATGAAATCGAAGGCGACGTCGTCCACTTCGACGCCCTCATTGTCCGTTTCGGCGACGACCTCGTCCTCGACGGCCGGGAACGCGCCATGTACCTCTGGCGCCGCATCTACGGCGAAACCACCGCCCCCGCCGACGGTTTCCCCATCGAAGACCCCGGCCTCGAACCCGCCCGCTACCAGGCCATCACGCGAAAACTCGCCCTGAAGCACCGCCAGCTCTTCTGGCAGGAAATCTGGGCCCTCGCAAACGATCCAACGCGCCTCCAGGCTGCAGGAATCCGCGCCATACACGGCAGTGTTGTCTATGAACAGCTCCGACCGGGGTTGATCTATGTTTTCAAAATAGACAACAAAGGCAACCTGTTTCCCGAAGTGATACCGGATTTCTGAGAATTTAACCTGCTTCCGGCCATCGTCTTTGTCTGATAAGAGCGAACCGCCCCCTTAGCAAAAGGCTATTTAAGGACAGGCCAGTTTGTGTCGACTGCCGGGTCTGTAACAACTGCCCGGCTTGACCGGACAGCGGATTAATGCTAACTGAACTAAGGCTCGATTCCCAAAACATTGTGGAGGGAATAAAATGAAAACGATCGCTCTTGCCATCCTGCTGGCCGCCTCCGCCGTACCACTCGCCAAAACATCGCCTGCAAACCAGTACCCCGAAACCATCGCCGTCCTCCACTTCCTCTACGGCGACGAATACAAACTCTCACGCACCTACAATGCCTACGCACGCCAGGCCCACGCCGAAAAGCATCTCAACATCGAATCCTTCTTCGCCGCACTCGAACGCGCCGCCATCCTCCGCGCAGAGGCCGCCGCCGGCGTCCTCGCCGAACTCGGCGTCACCCCCGTTGCCCCCAATGAATCCGACATCCGCGTCTCCAGCACCAGGCTCAACCTCAAACTCATGGCCAACATCGAAACGCCCAAGATGGAACGCCGCTATCCCATGCTCCTCGACAAGATCAAGCCCGAAAACCATGCCCTCGCCATTCAGAACGTCACACACGCCTGGAAGGTCGACAAGGGCCACCGCGAACTCGCGCAGGAAATCCTCTCCAGCATGGAGTCCTTCTTCGGCATCGGTGCACGCATCCCTAACGAATTCTACGTCTGCCAAAACTGCGGCGCCGTCGCCGCCGGCCGCCCCGACTACACCTGCCCCGTCTGCCAGGGCCCCATCAGCGACTATGAACTCGCCCACGCAAAATGGCGGGTCTACCGCGCCCTGGACAACAGCCGCGAACTCACCGACGAAGAACGTGCCTTCGCAAAACGCATGTACGACTATATCTACGAAAACACCGACCAGTCACAGTACGTCTCCCTTGGCATGAGCGATCTCTACAGCGACGTTTACGCCAAGTGGGGCCTCGGCCCGAATCGCGATTTCTGCCTCGAAGAAAAAATCTACATCAAGCAGCTCGAAGAAATGGTCGCCGCCTGGCAAATCTATAAGAGCATCAACATCGCGTCGCTCGACGAGGCCGACAAGACCTTCCTCCAGGAAATCCACGACAAATACGGCGCCGGCCCGATCAACCTCCGCAAGGAGCAGGCACGTGAAAAAAACAGGAACGCCACCGAAGTCCAGAAGCTCCTCGACCTCGTTGAGATCGCCGCCGGCCGGACAGAACTGACAGACCAGGACCTCCTCCTCTTCAAAGCCCTGATCGCCAAATCCAACAACTGACTCAGCAAGTCTTACCACGAAGGTCACGAAGCATCACGAAGATCAAAGAAAAAATAAAAAAATCATTTGAAAACCTTCGTGCCCCTTCGTGTCCTTCGTGGTTAAAAAGTAAAAACCTTCGTGCCCCTTCGTGTCCTTCGTGGTTAAAAAGTAAAAACCTTCGTGTTTCTTCGTGTTCTTCGTGGTTAAAAGTAAAAACCTTCGTGCCCCTTCGTGTCCTTCGTGGTTAAAAAGTAAAAACCTTCGTGCCCCTTCGTGTCCTTCGTGGTTAAAAAGTAAAAACCTTCGTGCCCCTTCGTGTCCTTCGTGG